>ERZ891134.429-NODE-429-length-35666-cov-17.834433_pt1 | contig 35666 bp, 42 predicted proteins | sample MGYA00520888_ERZ891134 | MGnify/ENA primary metagenome ERZ891134 (study PRJEB32303, sample SAMEA104408692) | aquatic metagenome | biome: Brackish water; feature: Coastal; material: water | place: Baltic Sea | collected 2014-10-23 | depth 10 m ... | reverse complement strand
CCGTATTGATTATTCTAGTGATACTTCAAATGCATCACCTAAAGGACCATTAAGTAGTGCTAGATATGGTTTAGCAGGAGTATCGGCAGCAGCAAATGGACTTCCACAATAGTATGCTATAATAAACAAAAGATTGATTATATGATTGATAATCCACTGACACATATTTTGATCCGACCCAATGTAATTTCTCCTGAAGGTATTCGGGAGATGGTGGATCATATTAAACAATCACCTTGTGAAGACTTATCTGTTTTTGATTCAGAGACGACAAATAGAACAGGTGAGACATCATGGCAGGTTGATAAGAAGACAAGAGACACACAAATTGTTCCTATGGGAGATTTGTATCCCAAGATTACGGAACTTCTTCATCATGCCGTAAAAGAAGTTATCAATCCTTTCTATGGTATTGATGTAACCAGTAGTGAAGTCCCACAGGTTCTATCCTATGGTATTGGTGGACACTACAAACCTCATATTGATGGTGAGAGTATCTGGGTCACACCAAGAGGTGAAAAGATTTGGAAGAAATCTACGGATAGAGATATCTCTATGGTCTTTTATCTCAATGATGATTTTGAGGGTGGAGATTTTATTTTCCCAGAACATCATATTCGTGTAAGACCAAAACCTGGTATGATGGTTTGTTTTCCTTCCAGTCATTATTATATGCACGGAGTAGAACCAGTGACAAGAGGAAAAAGATATAGTATAGTGTGTTGGGCTACGGTAAAAGGTCAACCAAGTATGGACGAAATTAATAATCAGTTATCTCAAGAGTATGGAGTTAAAGTAATTTAAATTATGGCAAACATTTTGGGATTGCAGTTCGGACATGATGATTATCAATGGTGCTATAATATAAATATTTGAAAGTTATCTCACAAAAAATGACAAAATATCTCAAGCATTATTGGAAGAATGGTGGGTCAGGCACACCCAGAGTCAGACTATGCCGGTCTTGGAGTAAAGGTCTGGATGCACGACTCTGATGGTGTTGACGTATGTCTTTCTGAAGTTCCCGATAGTACCTCAATTTCTACAATCACTATAGGATCTAAGAATGCGGTTATTGAACTGACCGAAACACAATTCAATTCTGTCAAAACTCTTATTGATGAAGTAGAAACTCTTCATCAGGCAGCAATGGAAGCAGAAATGAGTGGTGATACTGACACCGCAGCAACTAAGAATATTGCTGCAGATGCCAAAGCAACCGAAGCACAGAATGCACTGAATGCACTCTGATTTGACAATTTAATTTAAATATTTTATACTAATAGGAATTTAAAACTCCTATTTTATTTTTATGAATTTTAAAGTTTACACAAAAGATAATTGTCCTCACTGCTACAAGATTAAACAAGTACTAGAGTTGACAGGAACACAATTCGTATCTTATAATCTTGGGAAGGACTTTACAAGAGAAGAATTTTATGCTAAATTTGGTAAAGGTTCTACTTTTCCACAGGTAGTATGTGACGATAAAAAATTGGGAGGATGTGTTGACACAATCAAATTCCTCAGAGAACATCAAGTCATCAAGTCTTAACATAAATAAAAATGAAGACCACAGAAATCGTGGTATTGAATTCTTGCTCAATGGAGGTAAGAGAAAGCAGACAAAACCATTTCATATTATCTTTGAAAAGATGGTCTGCTTTCTGAGACGGGAAGTAACTATCTATTTCGAATTTTCTATCAGAACAAGAAAAAGAGAAGTAATCTCCCGGAGTAAGAAAAATGTTAGCAACTAGTTTAGTATTTGGTTCATTTCTGACTATTTTATTCCTTATGATGGGACTGATGATTGGTTGGACTGCTAGAGAATACATGATGAACTATCGGGAAATTCCCAAGTTGCATCCAGAATTGTTTGATGAGCAAGGAAATCTCATTCCAGATGAAGTAATCGCATTTAATTTTGAAAACTATGACGACAGCAACGAAGAAGAAAACGACAACGACTAAGGCAGTATCATTAGAACTTCCAAAAAATCCATTTGTCTTTGAAGTTTTAGATCTCGTATCAAAACAGAGAAGCAAGGCAAAGAAGATTGAAGTTCTGAAGAAGTATGAACACGTTTCTTTGAAGGCAACATTAATTTGGAACTTTGATGAAAGTATAATTTCTATGCTTCCTGAAGGTGAAGTTCCTTATTCTGGATTTGAGGATCAGGCATCATCAAATGGAACTCTGAGCACTAAAATCACAGAAGAAGTTCGTAGAATGCATGAAATGGATTCATTCTCAATGGGTTCGAGTGATAAGAACGGACACACCACAATTCGTAGAGAGTTTAAGAACTTCTATCACTTTATTAAGGGTGGTAATGATAGTATGAATAGTGTTCGTCGTGAAACGATGTTCATTAATATTCTTGAGGGACTTCATCCATTAGAGGCTGAAATTATTTGTCTATGTAAGGATAAAAATCTTTCAGATAGATATAAGATCACAAAAGAAATTGTAAGTGAAGCATATCCAGACATTACTTGGGGAAATCGTTCATAATTATGGCAAATCAATTGGAAGATGCTCCTACTAAAACAGAAGAGGAACAGTCTATGACCTCATGGACACCATCAGAAAAAGAAAATTCTAAATCCTTATATGGATGTGAAATTCTAATAGAGAATGGAACTTGGGAACAAGTCTCTACTAAAGATTGTCCTTATGATGCCATGATAATCACTTATGTGGTTGATGGAGAAACGAGATATGATTTAACTCGTAGTCAGAAAGAGGTTCGTATTTTTAATATGTATTGGGATAAGTTTCGTGAAAATTTAAAGGGTATTGGTTTTGGTATGGGAAGAACCAATCCAAAACTATGGGGAATAGAACCGGCACCCCCAACCAAAAAGCGGAAATAATTCCAAAATATCGGCAAAAAAAATCCCGGCAATTTTTTGGTCTGTAGGGTCGATTATAAAATTGTCACAGCACCTCTTTACGGGGGTGCTTTTTCATGTATAATACGGGAGTAGTCAATCACAATGACATGACACTTGAAATGATTCCACTAACTCTATCTGATCTTCAGAGACCAAAACTCCCTGATCTTCAAAGACCAAACTCTTATAAAAAAGTTGAGTTAAAACTTTTTTTTTCTTGTATTAATGATGTTTTATTTTTAAATCCTGAAAGTATTTCTGCATTATCAGATGATGATCTTTCTCTTGTGGATGATGAAATTTGGTTATTGAATTCAACACTTAGAGTTAAAAAATCTTATTTTGAATCTTTAGATTTGCCTGAGTATCATGATGATTATGAACAACTTGAAAGGATTGTAAGAAAAATGGTTATCTGTAAAAGATTTATTAAAGCGATTGATAGAGAAAAGTTCTTCCGTCTTGTAAAAAGGTATGATTTACTTTCGGACAAATATGCTAATTATAAAGAACTTAACAATTTTATGAGTTCTATTAAATCTGAAATTAGTGTTTTGTTCAATAGTAGATACCATCAGGTTTTTCATGAAATGTGTGAATATATGCTTGATAATTATGGTGATGATGGATTGAATAAAATCACAGGATCCATTATTTTTAACAAATCTGAGTGTGGGGTTGACTAAATACAGTATAGGGTCTATAATGGACCTATCGTTCATCAGAGGAAACTCTGACGCAAGTAAGTCGCGGAACGGAGAATTAGAATGATTTACTACACTGCCTATTAGAAAACTTGCAGAAGTTTATCAAACATCTCATACTTCTATTCGTCGCTGGAAAAAATCACTCTAATCGTTCATCCCATGTTAGAACTATTATTCTACACAACTCTCACCTGTGCTCAAACTGATGCTATCATCCTGCGAATGCAGACAAATGAAAACATTAGTAATGACTTTAGGATTGAGTTAGTTGAGACAATGAAGGAGTCAAATCCTGAATGTTATTGGGACGCAAACGACTAAAGGAACGGGCCTAAAAATCCAATTACTTTAGGAGTAAAATCATGTCTACTATCACTTATCGTGGTGTTAAGTACAACCCAGAAGCATACAAAGCTGCTGTGTTGGCAGAGCAAACCGCAACTCGTAACTACGATCTCATGTATCGTGGTATCAAAATCGAACGCAAATTTGCATCACAAAGTTGACGATCATCGCACTTAACTTTCCTGAGGGTTGCAAGACCCTCTTTTTTTATGCTATAATTAATTCAAATATCGCAGTATTATGGAGAAAGAAAGGTTAAAACTAATTGTCCGAAATCTTGAATTGCTTGTTGATTCTCTAAAGGCAGAAGTTTATTCTGATAGTGATGTGTATACCACAAAGCAAGAAAATTTTGATGATCCATCTTCGGATTATATTTTAGACTACGATGAAGTTTTTGAGGATGATGATGGATAATCGCACTAAAATCAAAAAAGTCAAAGATCTTGCAAAACTATTTGAAAGATTAATAGCACAAGATCATCTTTATAGTGAAGAACGTATTGTAGAGATGAAAGAAGCACTCTCTTCAATAAAAGAACAAATTGTAGAAATGGAAAAACAAAATTATAAAGGATTTGGAGCATGAATGTAAAATTAATCAGTGTTACACCTGATGCAGAGAAAATGATGGGATATGTGGCACGAGTGTCAAATCCTTCTAATCAAGAGAATCCAAAGGTTGCTGGTCTTCTTAAGTATTGCGTTAAACATCAGCACTGGAGTGTATTTGAGCAATCATTCATGACTCTTGAGATTGAGACCACAAGAGGACTTGCGGCTCAAATCTTGCGTCATCGGAGTTTTACATTTCAAGAGTTTTCTCAGAGATATGCTGATAGTTCTCTACTAAGTACAAATATTCCTTTACCAGAACTTCGTCGTCAAGACACCAAGAATCGTCAAAATTCTATTGATGATGTTGATGAATTCAAAGTTCAGAAGTATCAAATGTTGATTCAAGATTATTTTTCAAAAGGTATGGATTTATATCAACAAATGCTTACTGATGGAATTGCAAAAGAATGTGCAAGATTTGTGCTTCCTTTAGCAACTCCTACTCGATTATACATGGCAGGTAGTTGCAGGTCTTGGATCACATATATTGCACTCCGAGAAAAAAATGGAACGCAAAAAGAGCATATGGATATTGCTAAAGAATGTAAAAAAATCTTTGCCGAGCAATTTCCTATCTGTACAGAAGCACTTGGAGGGGTAGAAAATCAATGGGTTCTGTAATGTAATGGATCTAAATATTTTTATACTGAATTGATAACATGGCAACATATCCGATTATTAATAAAGAAACTGGTGAACAAAAGGAAGTCGTTCTGAGTATTCATGAATGGCCAAAATGGTGCGAAGAGAATAGTGATTGGATTCGTGATTGGTCAGATCCATCTACTGCACCTATGGCAACAGATGTTGGTGAATGGAGAGATAAATTGGTCGCAAAAAATCCTGGATGGAATGAAATACTGAGCCGTGCTCAAAAAATGCCAGGTTCAAAAGTAAGTAAAATCTAATGGCAAGAAGAAAAAGAGCATCTGCGAATGACCAACCCATTGGAGTTGGTCTTACGACAAAGCAGATGAAAAGAAAGAAACCATTAAGTTCTGGATACTTAGTGGATATAGACCCACTTAATGATAATCAAAAAAGACTGTTTGATTCTTATAAGGAAGGAAAGCATCTTATTGCATATGGTTGTGCAGGAACAGGAAAGACCTTTATAACCCTCTTTAACGCACTTAAAGATGTATTAGATGAGAATACTCCTTATGAGAGAATATACCTTGTGAGGTCTCTTGTAGCAACCAGAGAGATTGGGTTTCTTCCTGGTTCTCATGAAGACAAGGCAGACATCTATCAAATTCCATATAAGAATATGGTAAAGTATATGTTCCAGATGCCTTCTGATGCTGATTTTGAGATGTTGTATGGTAATCTTAAATCGCAGGAATCAATTAAATTCTGGAGCACATCATTTCTTCGTGGAACAACTCTTGATAATGCTGTAATTATTGTAGACGAGTTTCAAAATTTGTCCGGGCACGAATTAGATTCTATTATTACTCGTGTTGGTGAAAATACAAGAATTTGTTTCTGTGGTGATGCTACCCAGTCTGACCTTACTAAAATGAGTGAAAGGAATGGTATTGTTGACTTTATGAACATCTTGCGTAAAATGCCATCATTTGATATAATTGAGTTTGGAACTGACGATATCGTTCGATCCGGTCTAGTCAAAGAGTATATCATCGCAAAAATAGAAGCAGGTTTTTAATGTTTAATCATGTTGATTTGAATCTCCCTCAACTTGAGAGGGAGACTATTGATGGAGTCAGATACTATTCTGTTCCTGATGAAGAAGAACTCTTAAAACTAGTTTCTATTACTTCGGTGACTAGTCATTATAATAAGGAGACTTTTGTAAAATGGAGAAAAAGAGTTGGTGATGAGGAAGCAAATCGAGTTACAAAGGCGGCAACACGTCGTGGAACTGATATGCACACTCTCACTGAGTGTCACCTAAAGAATATAGAGTTGCCAAAAGTTCCTCCTATTTCTGAGTTCTTATTTAAGATTTCTAAGGGAACTTTAAAGAATATTGATAATATTCATGCTCTGGAAACGTCCCTATATAGTAAGCAGTTAGGAATTGCTGGAACCGTCGATTGTATTGCAGAATACGAGGGTGAATTAGCAATAATTGACTTTAAGACTTCAAAAAAACCGAAACCAAGAAATTGGATCGAAAACTATTTTGTCCAATGTGCGGCATATGGATGTATGTTGTATGAAATGACTGGTATTCCGGTCAAAAAATTTGTAATCATCATGGCTTGTGAAAATGGAGAATGCGTCGTCTACGAAGAAAGAGACAAATCAAAGTACATCAAACTTCTTACCGAATATATTAGAAAGTTTGTTACAGATAAATTGGAACTCTATGGAACCGAATAAGGAACTAGAAAAGGTATTAGCAAGTAAATTTCTAACACCATCTAAATTTGCACTCGAAATCGAAAAGATTGTTGCCGAAGAAAAAATCAACTACATCGATGCGATTGTTCACTATTGTGAAGTCAATGAACTTGATGTAGAATCAGTCACAAAACTTGTATCGAAACCACTGAAAGAAAAACTGAAGTGGGATGCCACGAGACTTAATTTTATGAAAGCAACATCCCGTGCTCGTTTGCCTCTTTAATCATAAAAGAGTATTACCAGAAAAATAAAGATAAGTGGATAGATTATGAAAAGCAGAAAGAAACTTGACGCCAAACTTAAAGACTGCTATAATACATACAGTTGAAATGTGAAAGTTGAAGGTGACCCCGTATCAAGTTTATTGTGAATACCTTGCTTTGAAATCGCATTTTAGTAATAGAAAATACGATTATTTCAAATACAATAAAAAGGTAAGGGCTTCTCTTCAATCTTATTATAAAAGGAAAGACCGTTATTTCTTTGAGAAAACCAGTCGTAAATATAAAGACGAAGATATTGTTAATTTTTTGGTCGCAAACTTTGTAGAATCTACTAGTGTAAATCAGGTATGGATTGGAGAAATTATCAGTTCTGGAGAAAGAACCTACCAAGAGTGGACAAAGAGACAACAGAGTTTGACTTACTTGTTCAAAGAACAAAGCAACGAATTACTCTCGAACAACGAATTCGAAAATCTATTCAGTTGTTCGAAAGGTCATCCAACAATCTTAAAAAGATTTCTTGGTGGAGACATAAGTCTTGAAACTTTTGTAATCTATGATAGAATATTCTCATTCAGAAAGAAGTTTGATAAGAAACTGAAAGATCCTGTATGGGAAACCGTCAGTCTTAAAATACAGAAGTATTCTCCCTTTCTAAATATTGATGTCTTTAAATTTAGAAAGATTTTGCGGGACCTTGTAGATGAGTGACTTTTTTGATTCTGAAATCATTCAGGAAGAACTGAGTGAAATTAATGAAATGCAAGAAAAAATTTACGAAAGTTTTATTTCTTTCGGTAGAATGTCCCGTGAACAAAAACTTGAACATGTCGAAATACTTACAAACTTGCTTGAAAAACAGCAAGTGATGTATACAAGATTATCTCTTTCGGATGACCCAAAGGCCATCGAGATGAAAGATAATCTACGCAAATCAGTTTCAATGATGGGTTTCCCACCAGAGACTGATATGCTGACTTTATTCAGTAGTATGAATGCCACAATCAAATCTCTCAAAGACTATATTGACGACTGAGAGAATTTCTGCTATACTATACGAGTAAATCCAAAACATCCAAATTAATCTAAGGTAATCTAAATGTCTTTTGCTGATCTTAAGAAGCAATCCAAACTGGGTTCTTTGACACAAAAACTGGTCAAGGAAGTCGAAAAAATGAATAATGCAGGTAGTTCAGGAGATGATCGTCTCTGGAAACTGGAATGTGATAAAGGAGGTAATGGTTATGCCGTTATTCGTTTCCTTCCTGCTCCCGAAGGTGAAGACCTTCCATTCGTCAAACTCTATTCCCATGCCTTCCAAGGTCCTGGTGGATGGTATATTGAGAACTCTCTGACGACTCTGAGTCAGAAAGACCCAATGTCAGAATACAACACGATTCTGTGGAATAACGGCACAGATTCTGGTAAAGATCAGGCACGTAAGCAGAAACGTAAACTGACTTATGTTACAAACATCTATGTTGTAAAAGATCCTGCTAATCCTGATAATGAAGGACAAGTATTCTTGTATAAGTTCGGTAAGAAAATCTTTGATAAGATTACTGCTGCAATGCAACCTGAGTTTGAAGATGAGGAAGCAATTGATCCATTTGACTTCTGGCAGGGTGCTAACTTCAAACTGAAGGCAAAAAACGTTGCCGGTTATCGTAACTATGATTCTTCAGAGTTTGCCCGTCAGGATGCACTTCTGGAAGACGATGAAGCAATGGAAGCAATCTGGAAGAAAGAGTATTCTCTCGAAGAGTTTGTTGCTCCAGACCAATTCAAGTCTTATGATGAATTGAAGAAGCGTCTTGATTATGTTCTTGGTATTAAGGGAACCACTAAGTTCCAAGATCAAGAATCTGTTCAGGAAGAGGAAGAGTTCCGTCAACAGAATCGTGGAGAATCTACATCAGATGTTCCACAGTCAATGAAAGAAGAATTGAACGATCTCTCTTCTACTAATACCGATGACGATGATACACTTTCATATTTTGCCGCACTCGCAGCAGACTAAATGAGATGGGGAGGGAAACCTCCCCTTTTTTATAAGTTTACAATTCTAGTATTTTCTGTTCTTATTAGAGTATCGTTAATATATTCCGAAGAACGGTCATAAATCATAATATCTCTCATATCATTTAAGAATTGTTGTAAATATCCACTTTTTAGAATATAGATGGAAGATTTGTCATTATTTTTTCTAACTTCGTATTCATAATTTTCAATACTCTGTACAGGATTTATATTTACTGCTTTATTGTTTGGATTTGGAATTGTAAAATCAGAGTCTACAACTTTTCCTACAGGAAGAATTAGTCTATCTTGAGAATCTTTAACTTCTTTAGTTTCATAATGATGAGGAGATGTTAAATTTTCTACTCCATATTTTTTAACAGCAAATCTATAGAGGTCACGATTTGAAAGAGGCCATTGATCTCTAACATTTGTTATACCTGCAGTCATCAAAACAACCCAATCAAGTTCTGAACTGCCATAAAACTCTTCGGCAACAGTATCCGGTCTTGCACCTTCTACAATCTCATATTTATTAAAAATTGTAAAAACATTTTGCAAGTCTTCACGTAATTTATTTCTTCTGAATAGGTTTTTAACTCTTAAGTAATTTTGAGAAGAATTACTGTTAGATAAAAATGATTGATAGTCTAATTCTGGTAGTTCTCTGAAATATCCCATTTTAGTATCCTACTCCTCCTTGTCCTTGAACATCATAATCAACATCATAAACTGGTTCAATTTCTTTGAATGATAAGTCCATTATCATAGAAACTGGAGTTCCGTCATTATAAGTTGCATATGTTCCGTCAGCAGTATAATTAACATTAACACTTTCTAGGAAGCACTGCTTAAACTTATTCAAGAATTCATGTTCACCTCCTCCTTGTTTGTATGTTAATTCAAAAACGTTTGGTGTGCGGAGAAATGTATCTGAAGCTCCCGCAGCATTAACTTCTGCAATACCACTGCCAACTTTTGGTGCCATACTTTGCTTGAAGCATCTTATAATTTTTTTTATTTCCCCTGCTTCTGTATCATTTCTTGGAGTCATTTTAAATGAGAATCTAAAAGATCTCAAAGTCGGTCCATTAAATAAGAGTTCCATATTTGGATTTAAGATCTCACCTTGTGTTCTTGCAAGTAGTTGATCTGGTGTAATATTCGCACCAAGTATTCCTGCTGCCTTAGACGATAGTATTCTAGTAACTAACCCTTGAGCACCTGCCAAACCACCTGCAGCACCTACTACTGCTGATGCTGTTTTTCCAGCTTCACCTAAAGCTGCCGCAAAACCTGCCCCTGCCCCTCCTGTAAATGCCGCTCCACTCTCCATAATACCACTAATACCACCAATAGCAGCACCGGCAATACTATTCAGTTCCGAAGAACCATACCTGGCAGCATTGCTATCTGAAATATTTGATGGGATGGGAAGAAATATTGTTTTTCCCTTGTTTTTTCCCTGATTTCTTCTAGAACCTGGTGTGTTTACGATAGTTTTTCCTATAGGTTTATAATCGACAACATCGATTTGTAGATAATCTGTGGACTTTGTTATTAATGTATATGGATAACGATAAATTTCTGCCATCTATCTTTTTTCTAACTATTTAGAACGAATATTCGCAAAACCAAGTTCTATTACATCAGACATCTCTTCTGAATAGATTTCATAGAGTCCTCCAATGATTTGATCGTAATCATATTGTCTTCTATCTCTCCAATGAAAATTTATTCCACGAAATCCCCAAGAAAATACTTCAGTAACACCTACAAGAGGATATTGATCATATTGTATTCCTGGTGTTTTGGCATCATAGAAAAAAGTATAATATTTTCCGGCAGTTGCATTCTTACCTCCTTCAGTTAAGACACTAACTAATTCTGTCATGATATCATCAGGATTTTCTGTGCCAATTAAATTCTTAATCACACCACGTACACGATTATCATTATCATCTGTCGGATATGAAAATGTCATTTGATGCCTAATTCGTTTTCTGTAAGGACCTTAAACTCATAACCATGATCTAAACACCATTCTTTGGCGGCATTCCACTTTGCCTGATTTTTAGCATACTCAACGACTTCATAGATATAACCTTTTGTCTTTCTTTGTTTGACTTTAGGTTCAATACACTGTTTAAATGGTTTGATTTCAATAATCATCTTTTTGATCATACCATTTGATTCTTTGACCTTAATATAAAAGTCTGGAAAGTATCTGTGATATCTGTTATCAATTGGTGATCGATAGGGAACAATAACTTCTTCACTTCCCCATTCTAAAATATTCTGGTTATTGTCACAATATTTCATAAATTTGCGCTCCCATAAGGAACGATAAATGATTTTATTGGGATCTCCCTTATACTTTTTAGGATAAGATGGTTTATATTTTCCCTTATAGGACATCTAAATAACTAATAATAAAGCAGTCTTACAGGTATTTAGAGTGACTCGTCCTTATGTAAGAAGTATACAACCAAGAGATGCTAAGGAAATATTTGGCAACTTATCTCAAACAAATCATTTTCAAGTAAGTTTTAATGGTCTTCCTGGAGGTGTTAGTGAGCACTTAAGAACAAAATTTGGAGTTGCAAATCCTGCTTATTTTATGGGAACAAAGGGAAATTTACTTTGTTCTGATGCAATACTACCAGGAAGTTCTCTTGCAACAACGGAAGTAAAAGATAATTTCATGGGTATTCCGCAAGAGTTTGCTCATACTCGTTTATATACTGATATTGACTTTACTTTTTATGTTGACAATGATTATACAAATTTGAGAATATTTGAAGGATGGATTGATTATATTAGTAGTGGATCTAGTAATGAGATAAATGAATTGGAGGATAATTATTATCGTAGAATGAGATATCCTGATAGTTATAAAACTCAGACAATGTATATTTCAAAATTTGAGAAAGATTATAAATCTCAATTAGATTATCAATTTTTTAATGCATTTCCTAAGTTAATGACTGCAATTCCAGTATCTTATGGTTCTGCAGATATTTTAAAAGTTTCTGTAAGTTTTAATTATGATCGATATGTTATAAATTCTGGTTCTAGATCAAGATCTGCATCTACGTCCAGAATTTCAGATGCTGAACGTTCATCGTGGACATTTAATAAAAAATCTTCACTCCTTGGAAATAATTATGAGGACTATGTAGCACTCAATAGTGATTCTAGAAATTTATTTAATGGAAAACTTTCTGATCGACAGATCAAAAATGCATTTTCAAATTCTACAAGTTGGAGATCTGATAATACTGGTTCTGATAATACTGGTTCTAATAATTCCAATGAAACAAATACTGGAAGTACATCAGGGAGACTTTCTAAATAAAATTAACTGACTTGTATCAATTACTATGCCTTTACCTAAGATTAATACACCAACGTATGATTTGACGTTGCCCTCGACAGGAAAGAAAATTAAATATAGACCTTTTCTTGTGAGAGAAGAAAAGATTTTGATTATGGCAATGGAATCTGAAAATATGACCGAGATTACTAATGCTATTGTCCAAATTCTTTCAGATTGTATTATTTCAAAGGATATTAAAGTAGAATCACTTGCCACTTTTGATATTGAATATTTGTTCTTAAATGTCCGTGCAAAGTCTGTTGGTGAGACTGTTGATGTGAATATTACTTGTCCTGATGATAATGAAACACAAGTAGAGATGTCAATTAATATTGACAGTATTAAAGTTCAGAAGACCAGAGGCCATAAGAATATTATTAAACTTGATGATGAACTCTCAATGAAGTTGAAGTATCCTTCATTGGAGCAGTTTGTTGAGAATAATTTTGAGACAGAAGAAGGTACAAGTGAAATTGGACAATCACTTTCAATGATTACATCTTGTATTGAAATGATTTATAATCAAGATGAGAGTTGGGAAGCATCTGATTATTCGAAGAAAGAACTTGACGAATTTATTGAGCAACTGAATACCAAACAATTTAAACAAATTGAGAATTTCTTTACTACGATGCCAAAACTTTCCCATACGATTATGGTAAAGAATCCAAATACCAGTGTAGAATCTGAAGTTGTTCTGGAAGGATTAGCAAGTTTTTTCAGTTAGGTATGGCTCATACAAGTCTTGAGTCATACTACAAGATTAATTTTGCTTTGATGCAACATCATAAATATTCATTAACAGAATTAGAAAATATGATTCCGTGGGAGAGAGAAGTTTATCTTGCTCTACTTCAACAATACATTGAAGAAGAAAACCTAAAGGCACAACAAAAGAGTGGAATCTAACTTAAACATAAAGAAACCTGATACACCTAAGTTAAATGTAGAGACTGTTTCATCGGCAGTCTTTGGAAAAGAGGACGGTGCTGGAGGAGGTTCTGGAGAATCCATTAAAAATATTCATAAGACATTAAGTAAATTATCTGGTCATATAAGAAAATCTCTAGTTCGTATTAAGGCATTAGAATTTAATTTAGAAAAAATAACTCCCAAAGTTGAAGAAGTAGAAAATAAATTAGTAGTTAATACTGAAAAAATTGTAAAAATTGAAAAGATATTAGAAAATAAAAAAGATAATGTAGGAGATAAATTTTCTGGAGGTGGTGAAGATTTAAATAAGAGTTTAATAGAAACAAATAAAATTCTTGTTCAGATACAACAAGAATTGAGGAAAAGCATTTCTATACAATCCAGAAATGAAAAAGATAAACAAGATAAAGTTAAGAAAGCACAATCAAAGGATAAACTAAAAAAAGAAGAATCTCAATTAGAAAAATCATCAAAAAAACTTGGATCATCGATAGCAAAGGCATCTGATAAAATTCTTTCCCCTGTAAAAGGAATTTTTGGTCAGATTATGGACTTTGTTGGAACTCTTGTACTTGGTATTGGAGCTAATGCAATTTTTAAATGGTTAGAAAATAAAGAAAATCAAGAAAAAGTGCAGGGATGGTTTAATTGGATTAAAGATCATTGGAAATGGGTTGCTGCAGGTATTGGTGTATTATTTGCATTACCCTTGGTTGGTGCAATTGCGGGAGTAATTTCTACAATTGGAAGTTTAGTCGGCGTTATTGCAGCACTTGCCACACCATTATTAGGATTGATGTTAAATCCATTATTCTGGAAGATTTTATTGGCAATTGGTGCTGGTATTCTGATTTATAAGGGAGGAGAATGGGTAGTTAAAAGTATTAGAAATGCGATGACTGGTGGTGAGAATTTTAGAGAAGCACATTCTGAAATAGACGAGAAACTAAAAAATGCTGGAGTTGTAGTGAGTGGACCAAATGCAGGAAAGGTGAAGACAGGTAGTAGTAGAAAACAAACATATAGAGATCCTAAAGATCCAGAAAAAATAAAACTTGTAAAGGGATTACTTGATAAAAGGGCAAGATTAAAATCACTCGCAAAAGAACAGGAAGAAGAAATAGAATTAAAGAAAAGTCAATTACCTCATATAGAAACACAAGGAGGAAGAAAGAGACGAGGATATGTGGATCCTAATATGAAAGCACAAGCAAAAGTTAAAAAAGAAGTTGAAGAATCATACATTCCAAAAATTCAATCTATAATGGGTTCTGGTGAGATAGAAGCAAGAGCAATGGGTGGTCCAGTATCTGCGGGGACTCCATATCTGGTCGGAGAAAGAGGGCCAGAAATATTTTCTCCAAATATTGATGGATCTGTTGTAAATAATATGAGAACAGAAAAAATATATGAGATGATTACCTCTAAGAAAAGAGGTCGTGGAGGAGTAAATATACAAACTCTTCCAACAATTACAAATCAACTGCCACCACCTGAAGTTAAAGTTCCAAGTGGACCTGCAACTGAAGTTCCTGATATTTCTAGTGTAAATATGGCAGATCCATATCGTCAATTGACACCAATGCTCTATGGTATAACAGTGTAGAAATATGGTAGCACCACTTCTTACTGGATTAGGAAAAGCACTTGGAGGTAATGCAACCAAACAAGTTGCTAGAAAAACTGTTAAAAAAATATCAAAAGATAAAGTAAAATCTGCTGCAAAAAATAATAAAATATCTAAAGATTCTTCAGTATTGTCAACAAATTCTATTGGTGATATAGAAACAAAATTATATAATAAAGAATCAACGTTGGATAGTTCGCAAAAATTAAAGACACCAACTCTCAAAATAAAATCAATATCAAAAACTGATTCTCCGATAGAGCAGTTAAAACTTAATGTCACTAATATTCATAATTTTTTAGTTCAACAAAATAAAGAAAAAAATAAATTAAAAAGAGAAAATCAAAGAAGAATTCTTGAAGAAATAAGTAAGCAAAAGAAAAAATCAAAAGAAAAAAGAATAGAATCTCCTATTAATAAGTCAATAAAAAATATAAAAGAATCCACCTCAAATAAAAATCAAGGAAGTATTCTTGATAATTTATTGGAATTTATTGGACTTATAATAGGAGGAATTGTAGTCAATGCACTTCCTGCAATTATATCCAAAGTAAAAGAAATTATTGACAGTGTTGTAAATTTTCTAACACCAATTCAAAGTGGATTTAATTTTATTAAGGGATTTTTTACTGGAGAGTTAGATCAAAAAGAGTATGATGTAGATAGAAAAAGAATTGATGATGCACTTGCATCATTTGAAGCAGATGGTGGATTAGTCGATCAATTTGCAGAAAAAATGGGACCTCTTGGAGCTCTTGTTAAGCAATTGAAACCATTTATCGGTATGGTTAGAAAAGAAGTAAAAGGAAAAAATATAACTCTTGCTATAGTAGGAGGTAAGGAGGGAGTATTAAATACGGAAACTAAAGAATTTATAGCAAAAGAGTGGACATCGGCAGAAAGGGAAAGAATGGGTGTGAAAGGTTCATCTTCTGCAGGTGCAGGTAATTTGAATCCTACTGATATTTCAAGTCATTCTGGAGATACTGTTACTTCTCTTGGAGGAACAACTGCAAATCAAGTTTCAGGATTTTCAATCACTAGTCATTTTGGCCAGAGATGGGGAAGATTGCATGGAGGTATTGATGTTGGAACACCTACCGGAACACCATTAGCTCTTGCTCATGCAGGAAAAATTATGTATGCGGGATTGAACAGTGGATATGGAAATATGATTGATGCATGGGTTCCCCATCTCAATGTTCAATTTAGATTTGCTCATTTAGTAAAATTATTTAAAAAAACCGGAGATAATTTTAAAGCAAATGAAATTTTGGGCAAAACTGGTGGTGGTGCCGGAGATCCTGGAAGAGGTAGTTCAACAGGATCTCATTTACATTATGAAATTGATACTCAAAAAAATGGAACAACATATGGTGGATCTAAAAATAAAGATCTATTGTATGATATGGCAAAACATGTAATTCTTGGATCTTCTTCATCTTCATCTAATGGTGAAGGTGGTACTATAATTCCACAAATTAGAGGAAATATGCCATCTGATGAAGTTGTTGGAAGAATATCACATTCTGCAATATCTGATCAAAATGTTTCTACATATTATTATATTCAACCATATGATACTATTCAAAATCAAGTAGTTCCATTTCCGGTTTCAGTGAAAAAAAATTCAAGTATCACTAAACAATCCGAATTAAACCCAATATGGACGAAGTAAATGGATAAAAGTTTAGACCAGGCTAAAAAAATAAAACTAAATGTTTCCAATATTCGTAGTGTTCTTATAAAAGGTAATAAGGATCAGAAAGAAATAAATTTAAGAAAAGAAAGATTATCTGCTAAACAAAAAAGTAAAGAAAAATTTAAAGAGAAAGAAAAAAAATTAGAATCTCCAATAAAATCTTCATTGAATAAAGTTAAGGAATCTGTAGGTTCTCCAGCTGGTGGTAGTATTTTTGATAAACTTTTGGAATTTTTGGGATTAACTTTATTAGGAATTATAGTTAATGCTGCTCCTATAATAATTGAAAAAGTTGAGGAAATTTTGGACATTGTTGTGGAAGTATTTACTCCAATTCAAAGCACATTTAATTTGATAGTTGGGTTTATGAGTGGAGAAATTGATGACCCAAAATATGATGCAGATAAAAAAAGAGTTGATGGTGAAATTGAAAAGTTGAATAAACCGGGTGGTAAAGTTGATAAATTGATTAGTAAAACTGGATTATTAGAACCATATATCAGAAAGTTTACAAAAGCTTTGAATATGGGATCAAAAGGTGTTGTTCTTGCAAAACAAGGAGGTATGGAAGGATTTAAAGATACAAAAACTGGAAAATTTACAAAAAGACAATGGACAACTTCCGAAAGAAAATCATATAATGATGCAAAAATACAAAAAAAATCAGAAACATCTTCAAAAACATCTTCAGATAAAACTGCAACTCCCGTAACTAGTCTTGGGTCTGGAGGGGGTTCTCTTAAAGATATGACAGATCAAGATTATAGTGACCTTGCTTTTGTCGTTAGTCATGAAGCATTAAGAAATACTGATGATGAGTATGGTGTTGCTGCTGCTGTTTTAAATAGAGTTGCTGATTCCAGATATCCAAGTACAATCATGAAAGTTGGTACTGCTCCTGGTCAATTTGAGGCAGTTTTTACAGGTAAGGCATATCGAGATGAAAAACTTGCTAAAAAACTTAAACACAATCAAGGAAAAATTGTTGAAGCATTGATGAAGTTGAACGGCAGAACAGACTTCAAAGCAGTCAGTAGTATGGGACAGTATATGGGTGATACTGATGTTATGTTTCATAACAAAGGAAACTTCTATCATTATGCTGAACAAAGGACAAAGAGGGATCCAATACCCTCAAATATTCCTCAAGAGTGGAAGAAATTTGTCGGTGGGTCTAGTAAAGTAGCAACAGGTGAAGGAGGATCTCTTAGTATGTTCACACAAGTAAGACCAGACGAAAGGAGAATGTCAGCAGTTAATCAACCAATGTATGAAGATTTAAATGATGAAGAAGAAATTGTAAATGTTTATATACAACCAATAAATAATGTTAGGACAGTATATAATTATCAACCAATACCACAAAGATCTTATAGGATGAAGTCAACACCATCACCTAAACTTTCTGGAATATGGGGAGAATAAAATAAATGGCAAACGCAGCAGACGCAGCAAATTATCAATTACTTACACTTACAAAAGGTAATAAAGAAATTCCATTAGAAGGAAAAACAACAAGTTTTGATTATTATGAGAGTTTATTGTCTCCAAATATTACTGCAATAATGACAATTATTGATACTGGTAGCACAGTAAACTATGATAGTGAATATGATAAACAGGAAAGACTTGGAACACTTTATAATGCACTTCCTTTAACTGGAGATGGATCTGAAGAAGTAAGATTTAAAATTTCAAATGCACTTGGAACACTTGATTTTTCACAAACACCACTTTATGTCAATGGTGCCATTAATCCGGATCAGGAATCGAGTCGTGAGTCTATTATTCTAAATCTTGTTTCTAAATCTGCTATTACGAATCAAGAAACTCATGTGAAAAAAAATTATTCAAAATCAACTAATAATACACATTCAGTTAAATTGATTGCAAGTAATATATTAAAGATTGACAAACTTTTTGCAGATGAAACTTCGAATAAGCATCCATTTATTGGTAATAATAAATCACCATTCGATGTGATTTGTATGTTGGCATCAAAGTCTACACCAGAAAATGGAAATCCTGGATTTTTCTTCTACGAGACTCGTAATGGACACCATTTTAAATCGATTGATAATCTAATTTCTAAAGGACCAGTAGCAGAATATTATAAAAAAGAAATTGTACGTTCAAGTGTGAATACTGATAATAATTTTAAAATCTCATTATTTAGTATCAATAAAAATCAGAATCTCATTAATGCACTAAAATCTGGTGTTTATTCGAGTCGCAAAATTGTCTTCAATCCTAAGACTTTTAAGATAGAAGAAAATCCTTATAATATAGAAACTCTTAAAAAATCTCTTGGAAAATCTGAAGCACCGACCCCACAAGATCAAAAGTATACTAGAGTATTATTCGGTATAAAAGATGTTGGAGCACTTTCTCCAAAAGTTGAAGAAAGTGATGAAGGTGATTTGAACTCTTATCAAGGTAAAGTTCAAATGAGATATAATTTATTGTTTACACAGATTGTAAAGATTCAGGTTCCTTGCAATCCAAATCTTAAAGCGGGAGATATTATTAAATGTGAATTAGAAACAATTACTCCTGATGAAAAAATACAGGGAGTATCGGATCCCGTAGAGAGTGGTAATTATATGATTTTGGATTTATGTCATCATTATGATACTAAAAGATCATTTACCGCAATGACTCTTGTTCGTGATACATATGGTTTACATACTAATAAAAGTTAAAAATGGCAAATAATACAGGATATGATTTTGGTAATAATAAGTGGTTTTTGGGACAAGTTCCTCCCAATCAAAATCAACATTTAAAAAAAGCAAAATGGAAGGACGCTCATGGAGATAGAGTAAAGGTCAGAATACCAGGAATGCATCCAGTAGCTTCTAATGAAGATGCAAGAGAATTATTGGATGATGAATTGCCTTGGGCTATAGTTGCAAAACCAACTACTCATGGAAATTATAATCATCAATCGTGTGGAGTTTGGGGTGGTGAATGGGTAATTGGATTTTTCTTAGATGAAGATTGTCAAATACCTGTTATAACTCATGTATTGGGACAAAATTCTCCGGGAGGTATTAAATCTTCTTTATCTGGAACGACTTTGGGGAAACCTGTAGACAGATTTAATACTGGAAATATTCCTGGACCGCATCAAATTACAGGTTCAAAGTCAGGAACAAATACACATAAAAAAGGTGATTTTACAGAAAACTTTAAGAATGCAAAATGATGATAAATACGAGCATAAGGAGGTAAAATTATAGATGTCATTTACTAGACAAACTGCAGGTGGATTTAATCTAGACGAAACACCTCATAATCAAAAATATGCCTCTTCCGTTAGTTATGCACAATCTGTAGGCATTTATCAGGCACCAAGAAGTACTGCTGATCCATGTGGAACCGGTGAACTTGCTAAAATTAATACTGCACTTAATAAATTCTTTATTGCATTAAAGGGAATTAAGAAATATGGGGAATTATATATAAATGGAACAATTAATAGAATACAGAATGTTACTTCTTTAATAAGAAATATTTCTCAAATTATTTCTGGAATTCTTAAAACTTTAATGAGTCGATTGAGAGATTTTTTAATCGATAAAATTAGAACAGCTATTGAAGCTATAATTGATATAATTTTTCCTACAATTGCAAGACAATTGCAAAATACTATCATACAACAAATTATTGATCAAATTTTTTGTGCATTCAAAAGCATTGTTGGAGGTCTTAAAAATCTTGTAACAGATTTTCTATCCGAACTTGTTGGTAAAGTTGTAAATGTTCCTTTTTGTGTAGCAGAACAATTTACAAATGCTCTTGTTAATAATATTGCATCAATTGTTGATACATCAATTGGTCCAATCTTGGATCAAATTAATGATGTTTTGGGTGGTGTTGGAAAAGTTGTAGGAAGTGTTTTTGAGGCTTTAGATTTTATTCTTGGATTTCAAGGTTTCTTATGTGCAAAACCAAAATGTCCTAAAATCAAAGAGTTTAAGGCAAGTCCTTGGGGTGGACCTACAAGTGATATGGTCGATGACTTCAATAATTTTTTACCTTCTTTTGGTGGAAGTCAAACACCAACTGTAGGAGGAATTGTAGGATCTGTTGACAATTATATAAGTGATTTTGAGATATTTGGAAGTAGAATTGGAGATTCTCCAAGTGCTTCATCAAGTATTACTCAATGCGATCCTGGATTGTTTGATTGTGGACCACCAAAAGTATCAATATTTGGTGGTGGAGGTTCTGGTGCATTAGGTGAAGTTATTGTTGATAATATTGGGAGATCAATTGGTGTAAATTTGATATCTGGTGGATCTGGATATACAAGACCTCCATTTGTTAGTTTTTCAGATTCTTGTGGAGATACATTTACTGGAGGATATACTATTATTGATAATTTTGGACAAGTCGTGGATGTTGTAATGACAACAACTCCTGTTGTTCCTCCAATAGATGGTACATTTGAAGATAATCCAGGTGGTACAGGAGGTACAGGAACTGATGGTACAGGAGGTACAGGAACTGATGGTACAGGAGGTACAGGAACTGATGGTACAGGAACTGATGGCAACTTATTTGGATCTGATTATATTGTATGTCTAGAAGGATTTAGAGTTATATCAACTGGAATTGGGTATACTACTGATGACATTTTTGTAGTAGATCCAGATATTCCTAATTTAGAAGTATCAGTAAAGTTAACTGAAACTGGACAAGTAATAGATGTTCAGATTTCAGAACGAATATGTGGACTATCTGGATATCCAGAAGCAACTATAAATAGTGAGACTGGTGATGGGGTTATTATTGAGCCAATATTATCATTCATTAAAATTAACGAATTTTCTGAAGATGAAGATGATACTGTAGAAACAGTTTCTATAGATGTTGATTCCACTATAAGGGCAGAAATTTCTACAAACAATATCGAAGGATTAATAACTACACTTAGAGGAAGAAAAATTCTTACTGAAAAGCAACAATTTACAAGAAAAAGTGTTATTAAAATTGTTGATTGTATAACCTAATATGACAAAATCAAAAGAACATATAGTAACAGATAATCCGTATGGATTAATTTTTATGGGTCCTTCCGGAGAACCGGATAAAAAAGGTGAAGAATTAAATACAAATATGATCGTTGCACTTAAGAGTGGACATAATCAAACATATACACTTGATGGGAATAAGGGAGAGATTAATCCAGGATGTTCTCATGAAATTGTAGGAACCAATCTTACTCAAAATCGTAACGAATCTGAGGAAGAAATTGTTGCAAAATCAATTGTAGCTGAAAATGGTGATATTATACTGGATGCCGAGAATGGAAATATTAAATTAAAAGCAAAGAATATATACATTGAAAGTTTTGGTGATGGTAGTAATGGGTCAATATTAGTAAAGGCAAATGATCATATTGTATTGAAAGCTGATGAGCAAGTGAGTCTTGCTGGTGGTAAAGTTTGTATTACTTCAGCAGATTCAGTGTCAATAAATGCAACTGGAATGTTATGGCTATTGTGTAGTGATATGGAGAAGAGTTCTCCATTAAACTTATCTTTAGACATTTTTAAACCAAATTTTATAGGAGATTTGATTAAATCAATTGGAAATAGTTGTAAATAAGGAGGTAAATCATGTCTTTTGATAGTTTTAGTACAGGAACGTTAGATTGTTTTAGTTCAGTCACTGGAAGTGCTGTAAATATTCCGAAAGGATTTTGGTTACCAGGAACTGGTGCAATCTATAATGCATACATGGGGACAACATCACTGTTAAATTTTGGACAGGGAACTTGTAATGTTGGCATGAGTCCTTCAACTCCTTTTGCATATACAGGAGCTCCTGGTAACGTTAATTTTCACAATTTATCTTTGACAACATACCTTGGTGATCACCGTGTTATTGGTCGTTCTTCTGTTGCAGGTGCAGAATTTAGATGTAACGTTGCTAATGCACACATTCTTGGTGTAAGTGCTCAATTAGTCGGGAAAAAAGCTATAGTTTCAGGTAAAAGTGTCATTATTGGTGGTGCTAATATAGTTGTTGCTGCACCAAACACAGTTATTACTGGTTTAAATCAAGCTTCCGGAGCAAGACCGGCTTTTTGGGATTCAAAAAAACCTTTCGATATTCTTCATCCAACAAAAGAGGGTCATAGACTTAGATATGTTTGTTTAGAAGGACCAGATGCAGAAGTATATGTACGTGGAAAATCTAAGAGTAATATAATAGAACTTCCAGATTATTGGGTTGGATTAGTTGATGAAGAATCAATTACGGTTCATTTGACTCCAGTGGGATTTAATCAAAATTTGTATGTAGAAAGTATTTGTGACAACAAGATTACTATTGCCGGAGCAGAAACATACAATTTCCAATATGTTGCTTATGGAGAAAGAAAAGATGTTTCTAAGAATATCACAGAATACGAAGGCTTGACAACAGAAGACTATCCAGGAGATAATAGAGAATATAATCTCAAAAAGTGATGAAAAAAATACATGAAATTTTTCCTCTGATTGTATATCAGGGTTCTTTAGAACATCATGAAAAATTCAAAGAAGATAATTTGGAAGAAGTAAAAGAATATTGGTTTAATGGATATGAATATGAATCACCGGAAGCATCTTCTAGAATTTTTTTACATCTCAATGAAAATTGTTCAGAATTGTTTAAAAATTTAAAAACAATTTTTGATGAATATTTTGATGCTCTCAATATTGACTATCAAAAATTAAATTATCATGTCGTAAAATCATGGGTTGTTTATCATAAGGATGATTCAACACCACCACTTCGGCCGCATAAACATAATGAGGCAAATATTAGCTTTGTTTATTATCTAAAAACAGACGAAACCTCTGATAAATTTGTTGTCAGTCAACAGCCAGATACAAACATAAATCAAGTTTGCCAAGGATTTTTCGATACTGCAGATGTTCATAATATTATGACTGGGTATAATCGATACAATTGCAATCATTATACAATTACTCCTACTGAGGGATCTGTAATCGTGATGCCATCAAACACATATCATCATACAATCAAAAAAATTAGAGAAAAAGAAAGAGTTGCAATTGCTGGTGATGTTAGAGTTACATTGAAATCAGAATATTATAAACATCATCAAGGTTGTACTCATCCATCACAATGGAGGGAACTCTAATACCCATTCAGGTCTAATTTCTTTATAAAAATTCCTTTGTTCCTCAGCACTTTGATCTCCTATTCTAATCCAATCTATCTTGTAATCTAAAGTAACTTTTTGGTGTCCAATATATTTTCCAATATAGTCATATATTAAAGTTTCTCCAACTGAAATATCCGCAATATTTTTATTATGCATGTTTTTCATCATAGAATATAAAGAAAAATATTTTTTCATATTTGCAGGATTTCCATATGCAAAGAAGTCTGCATATGATTCTTGTGGTTCACATGGTCCAGGATAAACTTTCCATGCAGGAATGCAAAGTTTTGCTTTAGGATTTATATTAAAATCAGTTACACTAAGATCTGGTCTAGATTTGATGATAATATCGTAGTCATCAAAATTGAATAAATCAAGTGCTAGATAGTTAGCATACCATCCTCTAAGTTGTCTTTCAGACCATTCCCTACCAAATGCTTCTCTACCACCTTCTTTAAACGTCATAGGTGGACAAGTTTCAAATTCTCTAAACAAATAATTTTTTGGTTTATATTCTTCTATGACTTCATCGATGTCTATATTAATAAATTCTGTTCTCCAGTGTTCTTGAGAATATGTAGAAGAACTGATGTATACATCTGCATTGTATTTTTCTATAATATTTTTTTTATTTTTTGAGAGATATTTCTTCCAATCTCTCATGTATCCAGTCAAAACAAATGCAATTTTCATCTCTAAATAAAATTATATACCTGTAATTATATTTAATATGTCAAAATTAGGTGCTCTTGGAAGTCTAAAATTATCTTTAGATGTCTCCGACCAGTATGGAAGAGACGCAAGTCAAGGTATAGGAGTGACAGATACATATGATGATGTTAGTATTGGTATTAACAGTGAAACCAATAGATATGAAAAAACAAGTGAAAATGTACAATCACCTGTAAAAAAAGATGTCAATGCTAGAGCCGATGAATTGGAATTTTATGAAAACCAACTTGCAGAATTAAAATTAGTTACTGAAGTTGCTGATCGTAAATTGTTCAATGCAATTGAATCCATAAATGAGAAAAAAATTGGAATTGTTAGTATTACAGAAGAAGCTATTGGATGTGGATGCTCGTCTATTATAGCAACTGCATCTATTGGTGGTGTAACTATAGGAATTGGTAGCAATGTTGTTACTGACTATGCTAATATAAAATCATATTCCAACTTATCCACTAATAATGATAATCCATTTGGAGAAGATAATACTATTACAATGACAGAATCAAATCTTGGTGATGGTTATAAAACAGAATATGAAATTAATTCCACATCAGGAGAAGCATTAACAGGAATAGGAATAGGAATAGGATTAAGTATTTTTAGGGAACTTACTGGACTTGTTGCTCCTGGTCTAGGTGGTGGTTGTGATAGTTCGGATTGTACAAATCATCTTAACAATATTGAATCTCTTGCTCAAGAGATCAATGTAATTAGAACTGGAATTGACAATCAATTAATATCAGATACTAATGCAGTAAAGGATGAAAAAACAGAAATTGAGTTGTTTATCTGGTCATATAAGAATACTGATGCCACAATACAAGAAGATAAAGATTCTACATCAAATGCAATGAGAGTTATTGAAAATCAAAGTGGATTTGAATATTGAATAACAGTCCACTTCCTCGACTGGCACAGTTGACATCCTCTATCAGATGCCTTATAATAATAAGGTAATCAAGGGAACTGCCCCCCATCATGAACGACACTACAGAATACGTTGAAGGTATTGTGATTGATCTCTGTTCACGGTCCTTTCTTCTTTTAAGTGATCAAGGTGATAAAAAGTTTATCAGATGTGACACTGCAGAAGAGTTTATGAATGTTCTAGATGTTTGTACGTCACAATTGAATGAAGATCAAATTCAATATAGTGAACTTTCTATTGCTCGATAAATAAATCAATTATGGAAATCTTTACTATGAAGGAATGGGAAGAAAATTTTGATGAACTCATAGAAAGAGTTGAGAAAGGTGAAACCATAGGTATTGTAAGAGAAGATGGTAAGGCAGCAGTAATGATGCCTGCTGATGATGAACTGATACGAATACACACTGAGAACAATAACGAAGCTCAGTAGTTCATCATCTGCTCGTGAGACTTGGTAGTCAGGGGAGTTTTATAAACTCTTTGCACCCGATTAGTGCCTTTGAGATGGTTCGAATCCATCCACGAGTATTGGGTAGTTTGCGCTGGGACTGATAATCCAGAATGCCGCTATCCATCTAGTGTAGTTGTGATGTAAGAAAACACGCCTCTTCGGAGAGTATTGCAGGTATCAAATCCTGTCATCTACACTATCTTGCTCGTTTAGCAATCTGTGAATGCAATCGTCTCATAAACGATCGAAGGTGGGTTAGATTCCCACAACGAGCATTAGACGGGGAATGAGCTCGCCCGCGACGGTGCTAACCACACTGTGATCTAGAGAGTTGGTTACTTTCTTTTTGCTCCATTACAAACTGTCAGTATACTGGGTGTGATGCCCACATAGCATACGGATAAGTGTAATGTTATGCCCGTGTAGTCCAATTGGCAGTAGACACGAAACTTAAAATTTCGACAGTATCGGTTCGAGTCCGATCACGGGTATTAAAAGGTAAACTTTATAAATAATTATAGTGTTTACCTTTTTTATGAAACATAGTTATTCCGAGCAAGAATTACGAGATGTTGTAAAATCTTCTGGTAGTTTGCGTCAAGTCCTACAGAAACTTAACATAGTTGCTGCAGGTGGAAATTATGAAACTACAAAGAAGAGAATATCCCATTACGGAATAGATACTTCGCATTTTCATGGTCAAAACTGGAGCAAAGGTAAAACTATTGGACCAAAACGACCAATTGAAGAATATTTGATTGAGGGTAAGTTAGTCCAATCTCACAAACTTAAGTTGCGTTTGATTTCTGAAGGACTTAAGGAACACAAATGCGAAGGTTGCGGTATTACAGAATGGAATGGTGAACCCACTCCAATTGAACTTGACCACATCGATGGAAACAGGTATAATAATACCATAAACAACCTTCGCATCTTATGTCCTAACTGCCACGCACAAACAGAAACCTATCGTGGTAAGAATAAGGGGAAGGAGTTAGCCCCACTATATGTAAAGTCACTCTGCGAGAATTGAAATTTATATAAATGGGGTTTATTTGTGTAGGGGTGTAAGGTTCCTGGTGGTGCGGGAACCTCTTTTTTATGAAAATAAATAAAAGAAAGAATAGTATTATTATGTCTTATACAGTAACCACAAAGAATTGTTGGTATAATGACTATAGGATGATAGTCAAAATGTTTTTTCTGAATGATGTTCCATTTACCTTTGACGATTTACCTGTAGGTTATTTTTATGATTTGGATATTGTAAAAGAAGCAGATAATAATAGAGAGTATTATATAGAAGATATTTACAAGGGTTCCAATTATTTAATAATGGAAAAATGTCATCCATGTTTTGATACTATTGAAATATTGAATCCAGAAAATTTGCCCGAAGAGATGCAAAGTTTTTATAATGGTGAGGAAGATTTACTGGGATAAATAAAATATAGAAATGTCCTAGAAGTCATAATAAAATGCCACTTAATAAACTTGATAATTTTATCAAAAATACTGAAGGTCGTATATTGTATGTAAGTCCTGCAGATTTGGACTCTACCGATAGTATCGATAATACTGGCAATTCACTTGCTCGTCCTTTTAAAACAATACAAAGAGCAATACTCGAATCCGCAAGATTTTCTTATGTAAAAGGGTCGTCAAATGATTTAATTGAAAGAACAACAATTCTTTTGATGCCTGGTGAACATGAAGTTGATAACAGACCAGGATTTAAACTTAAAAGTTCGGGTGGAGCAGCAAAAGTTATATCACCATCTGGTGCAGAAACTGATGCACAAGTAACATTAGATTTAAATTTAAGTACAAATTTTGATTTAAAACAAGAAAATAATGTTCTGTACAAGTTTAATAGTGTATATGGTGGAGTTATTGTTCCTAGAGGAACTTCGATTGTTGGTTTAGATTTAAGAAAGACTAAGATACGTCCACTTTATGTTCCAAATCCAACTGATTTTAATATAGAAAATTCTGCAATCTTTAGAATTACAGGAACTTGTTATTTTTGGCAGTTTTCATTTTTTGATGGTGATGAATTTGGAACAGTTTATACTGATCCAGATGATTTTTCGGATAATAACAAATCACAACCAATTTTTTCCCACCATAAACTAACTTGTTTTGAATATGCTGATGGTGTGAATCCTGTCAGTTTATCAACATATGGAGATTTAACTGATCTTGATATGTATTATGGAAAACTATCTAATGCATATAATTTAAGTTCTGGAAATCCGAGTAGAAATATTGATAGTAAGTTTCCAAATGAATCTGCTGGTTTTGCAAAGCAAAGACCTGAATGGGAAATTGTTGGTGCATTTGCAGCAGACCCTATTTCTATTTCAGCAATTGAAGCTGGCGAAGGAGGAACACCGACTAATCAAGTTACAGTAACGACTTCTACTGACCACAATTTGACTGCAGGAACTCCAATTAAAATTAGGGGAGTTGATCCACAAGATTATAATATTTCAACAAAAGTTCAAAGTGTTGATCCAACCAATCCAAGAATATTCACTTTTCTTCTTTCTACATTTAGACTTAATCTTCCAACACCAGGAAATGCATCTGGAGCAACAATAACTATTGAGACTGATACTGTATCTGGTGCATCTCCTTATATTTTTAATATTTCTCTTCGTTCTGTCTATGGCATGAATGGAATGTGGGCGGATGGGAGCAAAGCATCCGGATTCCGTTCAATGGTCGTAGCTCAATTTACAGGAGTTTCTCTTCAAAAAGATGATAGAGCATTTGTAAAATATAATAAATCATCTAGATCTTATTCTGGAATTCCAATTTCAAAAGTAACAGGTGCCAATTTATCTAACGGGTCTTCTTCAACAAATCCAGCAGAAGTTTATCATTTAGATACTAATGCAATTTATAGAAGGGGATGGGAACAAACACACATTAGACTTAGTAATGATGCAATCCTTCAAATTGTTTCTGTTTTTGCAATTGGATATAATAAACACTTTGCAATTGAGAGTGGTTCTGACGCATCTATTACAAACTCCAATTCTAACTTTGGACAATTGTCCCTCATTTCTGATGGATTTAAGAAAGAAGCATTTGACAAAGACAACAAGGCATTTATTACAAACATTATACCACCAAGATCTAATGTATCTCTTGAGGAAGAAATTGATTGGTTGACACTTGACGTTGGTATCACAACATCGGTTGGAGACAATAGTAGATTATATCTTCGTGAATTTACAACAGAAGATGATATTCCACCAACATTAACTCAAGGATACCGGGTTGGTGCAAAGGTAAATGACTCATTACTTGTTAATATTGGAGGCACCGAATATAATGCCGATATTTTAATGAAAGATAGTATTGGTAATACTTTTAGTTCTTTTAGAGAATTACCAGTATCCTCAGTTTATAATGATAAATTAGAAATTGGTTTTAATAATGGAATTGTTACTGGGGAAAAAGTTCTTCTTTTAAGTAACACTGCAAATTATCCAGAAAATATTACTCCACACATCGTTTATTATGCAATTTCTTTAGCAAACAATTCCGATAGTTCTTTAAGAGATAAAATTCAATTAGCATCAACTAAAACTGATGCTGAGAATGGAAATTACATTACAATATATGGTGGAACAGGACTTAAAATCCAATCTAGAGTGACTGACAAATCCTCTGGAGAAGCAGGACATCCGGTTCAATTTGATAGTTCTCAAAATCGTTGGTTTGTCAATGTAAATAGTGGAAATACAATTTATACATCTTTAAGTGCTCTTGGTGTTTCTGGAATTGGAAATGAAACCGATCCAACATATATTAAAAGAGCTCCAGATAGTAGAAGTTTAGACGAAAAAGTATATAAAATGAGAGTGGTGATTCCTAAAGAATTGTCAAATGGTAAAAATCCAGAATCTGGATTTATAATTCAAGATACGAGTACAACAGGTGCTCGTGATCAAAATGATTTTACATTATCAACAATTGGTATCAATGATTATGAATTTAAAAAGAATCCAAGAATCATTGCTGAAGGATCGTTTGATTCTACCACATCAGTATGTACTATAAGAACTGAACTTTCACACAATTTGAATATTGGCGATCAAATTATTATTAAAAACATAAATGATAGCACTAATACTTCTGGTGTAGGAAATCTTGGATATAATGGAACATTTATTGTAAAAAGTGTTCCAAATAATATGACGTTTACGTATGAAAATACACAAAGTCCTGGAGCATCATTGACGAATGACCTCTCAATAAGGGATCAGAATCTTCCACGTTTTGAAAGAAATGATTTACAATCCAATTTTTACATTTATAGAAATGAAATAATCAATCAATATATTGAAGGGCAGCAAGATGGTATATATCACATATATGTTCTAAAAGCTGATAGTCCTATTACACAAGAATTTACGGACTTAAAGTTTAGTCAAAATGTGACAGATTTCTATCCACAGTTAGATAGAGATAATGTCAATGATTCTCCTGGATCAACAAATACTTATGCAGTGTCATCTCCTATTGGACAAGTTGTTACAAGTGATTTAAAGAATAGTATTACTAGAGAAACAAGTGATATTTTTATTACGAAATTAAATCATGATTTAACTGTAGATTCTAGTATTCATAATGCAGGAATATCAACAATTACTTTTAAAAGAAATCATTTCTTTAATGGAGTAGTTACAGGAACAATCACAGATCCAAGTAGCTCTAGAACCCAAGGCACATATTATAACGTAAAACTTTATAATAGCAATGTTTTTACTGATGCTAATTGGGATGGAGCTACTGCAAAAGTAACTGTGGGAGCATCATCTTCTATCACGAACTTTGAAATTCAATCTCCAGGTTCTGGATATGCTGCCAGCAATACTCTTTACTTTGATAATGCTGCTACTTCGGGAAGTCAAGATGCATTTATCACTCTTTCAAATTCTGGAATCACGACTGCAATTGGTGATGTGGTTCAAGTTACTGGTATTGGAACACTTTCTGATGCATATTATCGCATTGTAAATGTTCCAAATAAAGTTCAAATTGGAGTTGCAAGAACTTCTGGTGACCCAGACATCCTTTCAGATCATATTGTCATTCCTGTAGGACCTTCTGTTAATATTAATTCTGCGTCTTTTGATTCATCATCCAAAATTACCACGTTTAATTGTAGTGACCCTCATGCTCTTGTTTCTGGAAATAAATTTAAAGTTATTGATACAAGCAACAATAACTTAGGTGACTTTATTGTAAAAAATAAGATAGGAGTTACTACTTTTACTGCAGAAACAACTTCTGAGTTAACAAGTCCAGCATTTATTCTTCAGCATTATTATTCATCCAACTCTGGTGTTTCTGATAGAAGTAACGAGAATCTATCTGGAAGAGCAAAAACAATTTATAATAACGATAATTTAGTAATTAGTAATTCTGGAAATTCTATAGGAATTAATACATTATCAATTCCAGTTACTCATCCATCTTCTGGTATTGGTATAACTTATAGATTCCCATTAGGAACCTACGTTCAAGTAGATGATGAAATTATGAGAATTTCATCATCTTCGATTACGGGAACAAATAAACTATCGGTTATTCGTGGTGTTCTTGCTACAAATGTAAGTTCTCATGCCGACGGTTCTTTAATTCGTAAAATTAAAATATTGCCTGTAGAATTCCGTAGACCCTCTACTGTTCGTGCATCAGGACATACATTTGAATATCTTGGATATGGTCCAGGAAATTATTCTACGGGACTTCCTCAGGTTCAAACTAGATCTTTAACCGAAAGAGAAGAATTTTTATCACAAGCTCAAGAAAGATCTGCAGGTATTGTTGTTTATACTGGCATGAACAACAGAGGTGATTTTTATATTGGTAATACTAAGAAATCTTCTGCAACTGGGGAAGAAACTTCATTTGATACTCCAATTCCAACAGTCACTGGAGAAGATCCTGCAAGATTAAGTGCAGTTTTTGATGAAGTAACTATTAAGGAAAGAATTATTGTTGAAGGTGGAGATTCTGGTGAAATATTATCACAGTTTGATGGTCCAGTCACATTTAATAATGATGTAAGAATCAAAGATACTCTTTCTCTTTCTGGAAGATTAAGAATTTTAAATACAACACAATCTACGAATACTAATACTGGTTCAGTTATTGTTGATGGTGGAGTTGGTATTGATAAGAATCTATATGTGGGTGGTAATACCAACGTTGGAGGAAATTTTGCTGTAGATGGAAACACTACTTTTTCAACTATAGTAGCAACAGGTGCAACATTTGGTAATATTGAAATTGCACAAATCGATGATAATACTATAAACACAATTACAGGAGATCTGAAATTAACTTCAGTTAGTGGATCTTTAGTTGCTATACAAACAAATACTACAATTACTGGTATTACTACAATTGTAGGTAATACTACAATTACTGGTGCTACTGATATTACAGGTAACACTACAATTACAGGTAACACTATAATTACTGGTATTTTAAGTGTAACTGATGATATTACTGCATTCTGGACATCTGATGAAAGACTTAAAGATAACATTACTCCAATTGATAATCCTCTTGAAAAAATTATTTCAATCAGTGGAAATACATTTGATTGGAATGAAAAGTCCAATAAAGAAGGGCATGATGTTGGATTAATTGCACAAGAAATTCGTGAAGCACTTCCTGAGGCAGTAATAGAAAGGGATAATGGATACCTTGCAGTTGATTATCATAAGGTTGTTCCACTTCTTGTAGAGGCAATCAAAGAACTCTCAGATAAAGTTAAAGTTCTTGAACAAAAGTTGCAAGATAAATAACTCTAAAGTTTGTAATAATGGCAAATTATAGGAAGTCATTTAATTTTAGAAATGGTGTTCAGGTTGACAATGATAATTTTGTTATAAATGCAAATGGACTTGTAGGAATTGGTACATCAATTCCTAGAGAGTTTTTAGATGTCTATGGGAACAGTAATGTAACTGGATTGACATCAACAGGAACATTGGCAGTTTTTGGAACTTCTGATTTCAGTGATACTTTGAACGTAGGGTCTAATATTTCTCTTAATGAATCATCTGGCATTATAACCGCAACTAAATTTGTTGGGGATGCTTCTGGACTTCAAAATATTTTCGCAATTTCAACAACTGGTTGGATTGCACAAGGAGTTGGATTACATACATTTAGATCGATTGGTATAGGAACCACAAATCCAGAATCATTTCTTCAAATAGAAGGAAATCCTGATACTTCAACTGGTGTTGTGATTGGAAGTGGTAATATTAAAGCTAGTGGGATAGTGACAGCAAATTCACTTACATTAGTAAATTCTTTATCTGTTGGAAGTGATCTATCCATAACTGGAGTATCTACATTATCTGGAAATGTTGATCTTGGTGTGGATTTATCTGTCGGTGGGAATTTAAATGTAACTGGTGTTTCTACATTTTCTAAAAATATAGATTTGCCTGATAGTTCTGATGCTTCAGATGGAAGGGTAAGATTTGGTGCTTCATCAGATATGATGTTGTTTCATTTTAATGGTGCAAATTTTATTGATGTTACGAACCCTTTAAGTATTCGTGGTCCTGGTGTTGGTGTAACAATAAGTATCAAACCATCAAGTAATGAAGAAGGTATAAAAATAGTTCCAGATGGATCCGTAGAATTATACTATGATAATTCTAAGAAATTTGAAACCACATCATCTGGTGCAACTATAAATGGTACTTTAATTGCAAATGGACTTGATGGAGTTTTAAATTCATCATCGGCAACAATTGCCAATTCTGTGATAACGGACGCTACTATCACTAATATTGTTGGTACTAGTATTTCTGCCACTCATGTGAATGCTGGAATTAGTACATTTAGTACTTTAAAAGTAGATAAACTAGAACAACCCAAAATTGATGTTGTTGGGAATAATGCAGCAATTAGTATAGGACAAGTTGTTGGGGGAGGTAACAGTAGTTCTACATTGACCTTCGATTCTGCCACTTTGAGAATTACTAATTATGATACTGGTGGAATTGAATTAAATCTTCATGAAGGTTCTGGTGCAGGGTCAACTGAATCTTTTAGAGTAAAATATGATAATGAAAAACAGTTTGAAGTTACTCATGATGGAAAAGTTGGTATAAATCGTGATGGAGCTGTTTTAACACATGAACTTGAAGTTGGTGGTGATTTATATGTAGATAATGATGCAAAAATTGTTGGAGTATTAACAGTTGCTCCAGGAACTCCATTTCAAATGACCTTTGGTGATGGAAGTGCCATACCATTTCCAAGTGGACAAAATTTTCAAACAATCACAGGAATTAGTACACTTAATTACCTCAACATAAGAGAAACTATTACTGCATCGGGAATATCAACATTGACGGTCGATGGTTTTGAAAGACATATTGGACTTAAACTTGAAAATTGTGATGCATTTATTGCAAATGGAAAAGTTGGTATCGGAACAACAATTGCTGGTGAACAAGAAGAACAACTTTATGTTGAAGGAGACATTGGTCTGACAGGTGAATTAATCGCAAAGGAGAGAATTGCACTTACAGATACGACATTAAGTACTGATCCAAGAGGAGGTATTCCAACTCCAACTGAATATTCAACTGCAGTTCCAACACTTGATTTTGGAAATTTTCAAATAAAGAGTGGAGCATCGTCGTTTATCAGTCAAAATATCTTACTTGTTCCTGATGGAGGATCTCAAGTAGCAGGATATGGATTTACAGATATGGGAGTCATTCCGACTAGTACTCTTCCTGAAGGAAATAAGTATCTAACAACAGTTGGAGTTAATACATTCTTTGCAAGATCTATATTTGATATAGGAGTTGCTTCTACATCAATGAATAGTTATTTTATTCTACCATCATTAACAGAAGATGAGATAAGTGTTGTCAGTAATTTATGGCAGAATCCAACTGGATTTGGAACAGTATATGCAAAGAAAGTTACTCCAGCTGGACTTGTTCCTGGAGCACTAGTATATAACTCCACAACAGATGAAATACAAGTTAGAAATACTGCATCATCATTTAGAAACTTATCTGGTTTTGGCACTAGCAACTCATGGCAAGACGTAACTGCTATTCGTGCTCTAGATACTGACTATACTAATACCACTGGTAATCCTATTCAAGTACAGGTAACCCCTATTGCTGCTGGAAACATGTTTGGCACATTCCTTGTTGGTGGTGTTGGGATTGCATCTTGTCAAATCACACCAAGCGGAGGTGGTGGTTCGTATCCATTCTCTGTAATTGTCCCTAGTGGATCTACTTATAAAGTCAAAGATGGTGGTAATGGTAACTACGTAGTTGATAAATGGTTTGAGCTTAGATAATGTAGGAACGATTGACAAGACTCTAAAAACCCTGTAGACTACCTTTGTTAGGGTTGAAGAGGAATTTATAAGACACTTTAAGAACCGTCCACCAGGTCGCACTGGGGACGGTTTTCTGCTATAATAAGAAGGTAATCGAGGGAGACCTTTGACCATCAC
>ERZ891134.426-NODE-426-length-35705-cov-22.223338_pt1 | contig 35705 bp, 39 predicted proteins | sample MGYA00520888_ERZ891134 | MGnify/ENA primary metagenome ERZ891134 (study PRJEB32303, sample SAMEA104408692) | aquatic metagenome | biome: Brackish water; feature: Coastal; material: water | place: Baltic Sea | collected 2014-10-23 | depth 10 m ... | reverse complement strand
AAAAGACATTTAACACTTCATTTAAGGATGATTGGTCATGAATTTTCGTTTGAAATTATTTTTAGAAACGGGTGTATTCACCTTTTGCATATTATTTCTTTTATCATGGACTTGGTTATTAACTATTTATTTGAGAGCAGGTTTTCTTCATCCTCTTGAAACGATAGAATACTTATCCTCCGACTTATCAAATATAGGTCCTTATGCGTTTTTATTAGATATTTTAGTCTTTTCGGTTATATTTGTTGCTTACAAGCGGGCAAAATCAAAACAATTAGATAAGGCGACCTATAATGGCTAAGTATGCTTTATCTATTTACGGGGAAGGGCGGAGTAGGAAAAACAACGGTTTCTTCCGCTACGGCTTTGCATCATGCAGGTCTTGGTAAGAGGACTTTATTAGTATCATCCGACCCTGCACATTCAACAGACGATGTATTACAATGCAAAGTAGGCAACACGCCAACAAAGATTACTGATAATTTGGATGCTATGAACATCAACGCTGAAACACAGGCAAAAGAGTTCATGTCTTTAATCAATGATGAAGTCAAAGGTATGATGGGTAATGTTCCCGGTTTTGACCCCGATATGTTTATGGATATGGCGGGTTTTCCCGGTATGGATGAATACTTTGGAATGGAATTAATTCATAGGTATATGAAATCGGAAGATTATGAAGTTATTGTTTTTGATACTGCACCGACAGGCCATACTATGAAAATGCTAACTGCGCCCGACGCAATCCGTTCCTTTATTTTAAGGATTCTAAGGATGAAAACAAAAATAGAAAACATTAAAGGATTCATATTTAGGAAGAAGTCGCAAACAGAACAAATCGTCAAGGAATTAGAAGCAATTTGCGAAAGGATTGATGAGTTCAAAGAATTACTCTCTTCAAGTAGTGTAAGTATTAACTTAGTATCAATTGCTACGGAGGCAGGTTATCAAGAATGTGCGAGGACTTTGAAATTCCTCAATCATATAAACATTCCTGTCCGTCAAATTATTATCAACAACATTATTCCCGACTTTGGAGAAGAGGTGTGGGCTTCGGTGGATAAAAACCCTGCAAGTGCATTAACGCATAGAAATTTTACTATTCAGCAACCTTACATTGAAAAGTATAGAAATCTCGTTAAAGAAAATAAATTAAGGATGATTGGATTAACGGTTGTTCCTTTTGAGCCTATTGGTATTATTCCTTTGACTAAATTTGCTACGCTTGTTTGGAAAGAAGGTTCGGGAATGAAGTAGGTGAAGAATTATGGAAGGTTTTACTGTATGGTTGTCAATTTTAACAATTATTCTTGTTATTCAAGGCGGATTGTCAGTATATTTTGTTAATTGGGTTCTTTGGCGTTGGAATACTTTGCTAACAAGAATGAACCTTAGCCATATCCATGAGGAAAGTATAAATACAGATTCCGAAGAATAAAGAATTGGTGTTTCTTTGAGGCTCACATTTGATTGGGATGATATTTTCTTTGAGGATGCAAAAGCCCAAGAAGGAATTGTTGAATTAAGAAAACGGTTTCCCGAAAAATACATTTATTGTAGGGTCAGCAGTAGTGGAGAAGGATTGCATTTAATTATTTCGGATTCCAACGAATCAATTGTCCCTTCTCAATTTGAGGATGATGTAGTGATAGCGCATCGTCAAGACTTCTTAGAAATGGGTTTAGAATGTGGTGGGCGATTAAGAACCGATTTAAGGCGCAAAGCCGTAGGCACTAAATGGGGTCGTTTGTTTTCACATAAAGATGGAAAGGCTTGCGGAGATTGGTTTTTATGTTAAACCCTTCGGAAAAGTATGTTTTTGCTGAAGTATTGAAATTCAAAGCCATAAATGAAAATAGTGTTTGGCATATAGACGGAGAGCCAACCGATGATACCGTGAAAGTTATAGATGCTTTATTTGAACAAAAGAGAGTATCTTTGATTCCCAAAAGTTAAAGGTTTAGATACATAGACCCTCAATTAAATAATATGACCGAGCAAGAATTGAGATATTGGGATAGATTAGGATTTTATGTTACAAGAGCCGACGCAGATGATTTTATCAACAAAGCAGGTAATATCGGTGCAGTTCTTGATGAGGATTTGGAAGAGTTCACACCAAGAAGCGGCGTTTCTCAAGAAATGCTAAAGAAAGAAATTGATGAATTATTCAGTAAGCCTTTTGTTTCAGTAGCCCTTTCATCGGAAAACAATTCTATTCTTCTCGCACTTGAGTTTGAAAAGACCCGACCTGCAAGAGTTAAGGAATTGAAGAAGGAAGGACATACTACTGAAGAAGCAAAGGAAATTTTCAAGCAAGAATTGGATAATATCGTTAGAGAATCGCTCGGACTTCCCGATGAAACCCCGCAAGAAAAAGAGTATAGGGAAAGAGCAATTGCTATTCAAGAAGGAAAACCCGACCCTGCTTTCGTTGAAGAAGAGTAATGGGGATATACCTTTGGCAACAAACAATCAATTGGGAATGACTGAAACATTAGTCTTTATCATAGTGGATTATCTCTTAGATAATGAAGGCTACGGTTATTCAACGCAAATTAGTGAATTTGTAGTAAATAAATACCCAAGACGCTATACAAGCCGAGAAGTAGTAGGTATTCTTAGAAACAGACCTATGTTTTGTCATGCTCAAACAAAAGAGCGCAGGGCAGGTAAGAAATGGCGTTTAGATTTATTAGGTTGGGAACGCTATGTTCAAAATTCAAAGAATAAGAGTCTTCATGATAAGGCGATTGATTGGGGACTTGAGGAAAAAGTGCAAAAATTAAAAATGGGTCAAATAAGCAAAACGCTTACAGCACTTGAACAATTAGAACCCGAAACACTTGATGATGTTTATTCGGTAATTTCTCAAGTATGGGCTTAGATAGTAAAACAATTAAGGTATTTGTATGTCCTCTAAGGCATTTGTAGTTATAGAGGTCAAAAATAAAAAGGCTGTTCGGATGATAAAATGGACTCGCAATAAGGATGGCGAGTTACAATACAAGGTTACCAAACCGACACCCATTAGGAATGTTAATAATCCCGATACAATTTCAGCATTTTGGACTTCTTTAGCCGTAGCACACCAATTTTATGATTTAGAAAGCAAGAGATTCTTTAATAGTTATTATTCATTTGCCACCGAAAACGCAAATTAGGGTTATGTTTTAGATAACAAGACCGATAATCAATATCTATGTTCTTTATCCGAAGGTATGTCAAGGGCAACCATCAATCGGGGACAAAGAATGTTTTTGAATGGGATGAACGCCCTTCCATTATGGATTTCATTAACACTTGTGAATCCGTAGGTGAAGGAAAATATGTCTTATTTGAAAGAGGCGTAGGTATTAGAGGAATGCGTAAAATCAACGAATATACGGTAAATTTGTCCGAAAATGTTGAAAATCGTCACCCTGAAGGTTCCGAAAACAACGGCCACACAGTTCGTCATAAAGAAAATCATGAGCCGAGTATTGCTGAAATGGTTGTTTTTGCGGCTGAAGAAATGGGTGTTGATTCCGATACAATTTTAGCAGTCAAGAAAAACATGAAGATGAGCGATTTATCCGATGATGAATTAGTCGGAATGTTAGACCAAATTAGTGAAACAGAAGTCGCTTCGGCTGAAGGATTTGGAAAGTATCAAGGTGATTTGAAAGCATTATTGAAAGAATTTAGAAAGCGTTCATCGGATATGTCTTTAACAAAAGAAGCCCCAAAAAGTAATAGTAAATTAAATATGGTTTCTATGTTTGCCGCAGGTGGTATTGTAGGTTCTTTGGCTACGGCAGGTATTTACAAAAAGAAAATTACTGATATGGAAGAACGGTTTGGCGCACTTGAAGCATCAATGGCCGAAACGGAAAAGACTATTAAGAAGCAAGCAAAAGAAATGGAGAAAGAAAAGAAGGCGGCGGAAGCAGTTCGTCAATTTGATAGCCGAATGGGTATGGATGCAACATTTCTAAATACTTTCAATAATAACAATGGTCCTCATTATTAAGGTGAATAAAATGGAAACCGAAATGGATATGCCCAATCTTGACCTTTTGGCTTCGTTTAAGAAAATCATTCAAAGTGAAAAGAACGATTTAACGAAGGCTCAAATTGAATCCTTTATTTCTAATTATGACATTAGGCTAACGAAGGCACTTGAAAAGAGTTATTTTACTTTGGTTTCTAAATTGGATGATGAAACCTGTCGGACAGATGATATTTATACCGACCAATTCATTATCAAGTTATTGAAGGCAAGTGGTTTCAAGAAAGAAAAGGAATTGAAGAGAATTACAATGGCTTTTTGCGATTTTTTGATATGTGCGGGGACTAAGAATACAACGCAACAACAAATGCTTAAGCAAGATTACTCTTTGAAATTGAAAAATGCTGTTGGAGTAATAGAATCCCAAAATTCTATTGAATGGATAGGTCTTTTGAAAGAACGATTAGATACTAAGAATTACAATTGATTACTATGTCGGACTACAATACTTCAAGCGAAGAGAACTCGTTTAAGGATTTATATGAGCGAGATGGCGACAATCGTTTTGAAAGAAGGGATTCTTTGATTCAAAAGGAAGAACGGGAAATTCCTAAAAAAGAAGAACCTAAAAAGAAAGGTAAGTCATTTGTTGAAATGCTGACGGGTGATGAGGACATTGGTAATTTTGCCCGACAATTAAATCTTGACCCCGAATTATCGGAGAAATTACTTGTTCCTTTATTGTCATTATTGGATAAATATAACATTGGTGAAAATGTAACTGCAAATCCGAGAATTGAGTCGGCAGTAAGCACTTTTGAAGTTATCCGTGATGTAGCCCCTGTAATCAAAGGTGCGGCTGAATTTGTTTCGGGAAAGAAGGCTGAATTAGAGGCCGATGATATGGCTTACCTTGAAGCAATTCGTCAATCGCAAAGTGTAACTGATGCTTCTTTATTTGAAGATGAAGAATTATTTATGATGAGCGAAGAAGAAGAAGAGGTCTATGAAGCCCCTGCGCCTGTCCCTCAAGCCCCTGCACCTGCTTTTAATACTTTTGGTGCTAATGATTGGAGTTCTTTCTTTAGCGAAGCAACAGGACAAGTAACAAAAGACCCATTAGATAATTCATTGACAAGAGAATTAGAAGGAATAAATAATGCGGTCAATGCGTGGGCTAATCAGCAAACAGGTGGTATCAATGTTGCCAAACAAGACCAAATTAACTATGAGAATGCTTTAAGTATTCCGTCATTAGAAGATATGACTACGGGTATGCCGAATACATTTGCCGAAATGATTGATACTCAATTTGCTATTGTTGATGTAGGACAATTAGCGCAAGAGTCGGGATTATCGGTTAATGATGTGATGGAAGGCGATTCTCAAAGAAAAATTAACAATGAATCTCAAGAAGATTTCAACGATGAACCTTTTGATTTAACAGAATTACAACCCAAAGAAAAAGATTTTGAAGTGGACTATTCTATTGTTCCCGAAGATGCTGAAGAGTATGACCCTTTCACCGTAGCAGGTTTTGACATACCTGCATTTAGCGCAACAGACATAGAAGAAGTTAATGAATTGATGGAGGAATGAAGCCTTGCCTTCAAATCCTGTATGGAAGCGTTATGTTAGTGAAAATGTTGAAACATGGCTAACATGGTTGAAAAATGTTCATTTGCCGAGTTATATTGACTTAACTCAACGGTTTATCAATCTCAATGTTGCATACAGACCTCCACCCGAAAGCCTACATGATGAGCAAGATTTATTGCGTCAAATGCTATGGAATGAGGCATTTATTATGACTTTATCGGAAAAAGGATTACTTGTTTGGGCGAATGGGACTGTTGCTGATTTAGTGGATGAATTAAGGTCATATCAAAATATAAAAGAAATAAAAATGGTTTGCGATTTCATGGATAGTAACCTTCTTTGGTTTGAAAGGGTTTATGCTTTTACAAGAGCCGACATCATTTCATACTTAAGGAGTATAGGAAAACTTATCTAAAATAGAAGGGATTAGATAGTCGTTTAGGGTATTGGTAATCATGGTGAATGATAATTTGGAGAGGCGGGGTCTTTACAAAGATGTATTCCCTGTTAATTCTAAAACGATTGAGCCTTCGGTTGGGGGTTTGTTTGTTAATTCGGTTGCGACCATGCCGATTCCTTTTGACACGGCAATAACACCAACGAGAGGATTGAAAAAGCAATACAGCCTTAACGATGGCAAAGCCTTAACGATAAAAGACGAGGGTTTTAATTTCGTAATCCGCATGACAAGTGATGATGGATTCGCTAATCTTTATGCTCATATAACAGTAGGAAAACCTATAATTTTCAGCCATAAAATAGATAGCAACGATACCTTCACATATCCATTTCCTAATGAAATTACTAAAGTAACGGTGAGCAATTCTCAAATCTCATTTGACTTATTATGTAAAGAGGTATATTCTTATGATTCATTTATTACAACATTTACTATTAAAAACAGTAGTAAAGACTTTAGTAATGGTATTGAGGGCAAGGTTTCGGTTGAGGCTCAAAATTATTTTAAGGATGATACAAAGGGAGGTAATGTTCGTTGTCCTATGTATGTGAATAATGCTTCAAAAGTTCTCATCTTGAATTTCACAGGTATTAAGGACTTAGATGATGATAAACAACCTCAAGAAAGAATAAGAGCCTTCATGAAAGGGTCTGCGAAAATGAATCAGTCTGTAACTTATTACTTCAATGAAAATTCGTTCTTAAATATAGAAAATCCCGATACATATTTACTACAAGAGGGTGTTAAATGGAAAAATGTGAACGATTTCTCCGATAAAGAATATGTTGAATTGACATTATCTCTTGATAGTGCGACTGATGCAACGGACAATTATACAGGCGTTAATGAAACGAATAATCTTATTGTAAAAATTATTCTCCCCGATGAATTTAGGAGTCTAAGTCCAATGACGCAAGAAGCGGATGGTCTTGCTTTTAGTAAAGGGAGAATTACAAGTAAGAGATTTTCAAAGGGCGTATCATTATTTTCATTTGCTGATTCAACGGAATGTGTTATTCCTAATCCCGAAGACAAGACCTTTTCGGCCAAAGACAAGAACGGACAAATTTTGAAAGGAAAGGTTGTAGGTTTAGAACTCAAGACAGGGAACTCGGCTGAAGCCTTGAGAGAACAATTAGCATCTCGTAAATTGAATAATACAAATAAAGAATACTCATTTGACATTGAAGGTGAAATAGAACTTGATTCAATCGCTTGGATAACAGGAAAGAAAAATGATTTCATTAAAATGATTGTTCCGACTCAAGATTCAACGGGCAAAGAAGTGTTCAAAGTAGTAAATATAAATATAGGTGAATTGTAATGGCGAGAAAGTGTGGAAATTGCGGAGAATTAGGACATAATAGGGCTACTTGTCCGAACCCACCGAAAGGTCTTGAGAAGAAGGAAATTCAAGTGGAAGGAACTGCGGGTGATGTAGGAGGAAGCCCTCAAATCAGCCCACCTGCTGTGCCTCCAATGCCCGATGCACCAATGAGTAAGAAAGAAGAAGAATTGATTGGTCTTATTGGATTAAATGCGACTCTAAAATTAAAAGAATTGGGTTTGATTGAAAAAGTATCAATTGAAACCTTATCAAAGAGCAACATTGAAATCGTTGATGGTCGCTATGGAGAACCCTACAAGGTTGAATATGCAGGTAAAACGGATAAAATCAGCCGAATTATTGTTAATTCTAACATGACTCTTGGAGATTCCGTTTCTAAATTCAGTCCCGACCAAATGGGTGATGCACTTAGCGTATTCTTAAATGAAAGATTACAAAAGCAAATCTCAACAGATTCAAAGGGAGAGCGTGTGAAATTTTTGTATGAGATTCAAAAGCACATGGATAGTCTTTCTAAAGCCTTCGGTTTTGACGACCAAAGACAATTAGAAGCCTTCTTTGCCGCTTGGTTAATGAAGGACTCCACCTGCCGATTAACAGGTATTCCCGGAACAGGTAAGACCACAGTTATTGAAGCGGCGGCTACATTACTTGCGAACTCTTATGGTTTTAATTCTTTGACAAGAACTTTCTTGAATACTGAACAATACAAAAATTACAAAAAGGGTCAAGAAGTAGTTCCTATTATTTTCCCTAATGGTCAAAAGTATGCTTTAGATTATGGCTACAACGAATCCCTAAGAAGTCTTTGGGAAAATTGGCGATTTAGTGAATGGAGTAGCAAATCTAAGACATCGGGCAGTTATTTGTATGATGTTAGATACCTAAGAAGAGTTAGAGGAAGCAAAAAGAAGGAAAGTCTTAATCCGAATACTTTTGCTGATGTATTATTTGCTAAGTTAAAAGCCACACAAGGTAAAGATGAATTAGGAAACACTAAAACAAATTATACTATTAAGTCCACGCCTGTTGATGAAATTACTCTTTCGGGTTTATTCAAGAACGGAAGTTTGCCCGACGCAATTAAGAAAACAAAGAAAGGAACAGACACGATTCTTCAATATCAAGGCAAAGACCTATACAAAGATACAGGCGCAAATGAAGGTTATTACTTAAGAGAATTTTTGATTGATTATTTTTATGATTCAAGACTTGACGACGAAAATGTAGGTATGGATTTAATTTCAAAGGAAATGCTTGAAGAAATCGGTATTGCTAAAATAGATTATGACAAGCGAGCCGAAGAAATTCTTTACGGTATTGAAATCCGTCAAGAAACAAGCGACAATCCCGTTACAGGAAAGACGGTTTCCGAGTATAAGTTTGACCCCTCACCCCGACCAATTGTTACGCAACCAATTAAGTTCTTCAACGAAGCAAACAGAAGCGGAAGTGGTGTTGAAGACGCAGTTCTTGGTCTAATTGCGGAAAAGACTGTTGAATATAGAGGACAGACTTTCAAATCACCTTCTTTCGTCGCTTGGATGGATACGAACCCTCACCAAAAAGGAAACGATTTAGCGTTTGTTGATAGAATTGACATGGAATTATATTTCGGAACTTTGAATCTCGGAAGTAGGTTCAATGCTTTAACAGAACGATATTCTCAAAGAAAAGGAAGCGACCCAAAGTTACAATTAGTTAATAAAATCTCCGAAGGTGTTATTAAGCCAATGAAATTCAAGGATTTAAGAACTGTTTGGGGATTGACGAATGGTATTTTCTTCAATGCTTCGGGTAAGCCCGATTCGGAAGGTGGTGCATTACTTGATATTTCTTTGCTTTCGGTTCTCTTTACTCAACGATATATGCCTAAGCAAGACAAGGTGAAGGTAAATTACAACAACAATGAAACAGAACACACATATTCGGATGCAAGCCACACTTTCTTTACACCGCTTGTTGATATTTCAAGGACTACAAACCTTTCTTATGAGAAGCAACATGAAGTGGACTTGAATAAGTATTTAGGAAAGGACAAGGCTCAAGCCCCTGCACTTATTGAGCGTATGCTTGGTTTCCGATTTACCAATTCATTGATTAAAATGACAAGAGCATTAGCATTCTTGAGAGGAAAAGACTATGTTACTCGTCAAGAAGTCATTGATGCGTTGCCTTTCACCGTAGGACACCGACTCGGCCCTGCAAGAGAAGGAGAAGACCCTAAAGGCCGTGATATTGGAATTAACAGGGATGCTATGACATTGACTAACGAGCAAGAATGGATTAAAGAATTAATTCTTGAAGGATATGTGTTGAAAAAGACGAATACCTTAATGGGTGCGGCATCGGAAGTAACTTTGTTTGACGATTGGGATTCATTTATGAAGAAGTGTAAGAACACTATTGAAGCAAACGATGAGTTATGGATTTATGAAAAGGAAATTCTAAATAGTATGAAGCAAGCGGTTGTTAGCGGCACAGGTATTACTCCTGTTCATTATCATATTGCAGTTATGATTATTGAAAATGTGCGTAATTCTAAAATTTATCAAGACAAGTATAAGACATTGTTTAATAGAATTTCAAGACCTCAAGCCGTTGCAGGTGATGAGGATATGGATTCATTGATGAAGGCAAAACAAATTAGCAGTAGTAAAACACTTTATCAATACTACAATGTTCGGGGCGACATTATCAACGATACATACCTTTTCGCTGACGACAAAATGCGTTTGTTGGACTTAATCAATTCAAAGATTGAAGGTTTCGCAGGTGTTAAAATGCCTTCGGAGGCGAGTTTTAAGGGTTCAATTTATCCAACCGCAAACAGCAATTATGATAAGATGTGTGCTGAATACAGTTCACATGGATTCGGAGATTTAACGAAGTATGTTTGGAACTCTTATAATGATGGTCTTGGGGCATGGGGATTCCTTGCTTCAAATGGAAAAAACAAAACACCTCAAATCACATTAGGCCAAGACTTATTAGGAAAGAAAGATTACATTTATGAAGCCAATCAAGAATTAGCAATTGTTGGCGGATTTTATCAAGTGGAAAATTCTTCCGATTTCGTTATACCTGTTGAGTTCGTTAGAAAATTAGATAGTATGGTTGAAGCACTTAGCGACGACATTTTACAAGGAACTTCTTATGTATATGCTTCAAGTGGAGTTCCGAATGCAATAAAAGAAAAAATTAAGTTAAATACTTTCAAAGAAAACATTACGACTGCGATTAAAAATTACTACTGCAAGGATGCTACGCAAACGGTTGATTTGAAGAATGGACTTTTCGCTTGTTTTGAAGTAAAACACCAAAATGATAAAAATTATATCAAGAATACATTGGTTTCTCAAGGCAACGACAATTTGCTACTATGGTTTAGACTGCATAGAAGAAGTGAGAACACTATGAAATTGAATCAAATAGATTATCTCGCATTAGAAATTGGTATTACAAGCAAATTAGCAAAGGCGGTTAAGCCGAAGGTAAATAATGAGTTAAAAACCAATCCCGATGGAACGCAATATGAGGTCTTTTCGGTTTATAGTTATATTGATGTAGGGATTGAAATGCTTGCGAAGGACAAGTATAATCCGTTCCCACTATACATTGATAGCGGAAACCTTACTGAAATGGATTATGGTTATTATACCAATACAATTCTCAATGCGATTACAAGGAAATGATTAAGTAGTCGTTAAGAGAATGATGTATTGGTGAGGCTATGGAAGAAGAAGGCGTAGGGAATGTTCCGCAAAATATGTGGAATGCTTTCAAGACCTTACAAAATCTGTATAAAGAACCCCTTGTTCCTATGAATTTAGGTGCTGAAGAACATGGTGCTTATACTGACATGAACTCAATTACCGTAGGTATTGACAACATGATAAAGACAATTTTAGAAAATTATCATGAAGTTCCCGACGAATACAAAGCAGGTTCTTCATTTTTTACAGTAGGTCATGAGTTCGGTCATATTACTACACATCCCGGAAAGGATAGCGATTATTGGATGAATGGTGCGAATAATTTTCCTATTGAAGCGGCCAATCGTCAAAAGTGGTTAAATGTATTATCCGATATTATGGTTAATTGGTCTGTTATGACAGGTTCTAATATCCGTGAAAGAGGTGGTATGGAAAAAGTTACCAAAGAATTGAGAAGCGGTTTTATGTCGGGTCAATTTAATCAAAAGTGTGATAATTTAGAAGGTCATAAAAGGCTATTGAAAACGGGAAAGAATGCGTATGGTTTGCCGATGAAAGATAATCGTTTCAAGCCCAAAGGTATGAAAATCGGACAATTTACTAATGGCGACCCCGATAAGGATTATGAAACGCCAACAGTTAATACTCCTTTCTTTGAAAAATTTGTAGGGCATGGGCGAGGAACTCAATTTTACCCACCAATTAGTCAATCATTGGGTAATGTCAATAAAAAAGGGTATAATGAAGTTAGAATTTCTAAATCTGTAAATGGACTAAGTAAAGGTTCAAAGCATAAGGTAAAAGAAACAAATACTTTTGATGGTCGCAAGAATAAACCTTATGAGCCAATTCATTATTATGTTTTAGAAAATGGAAAGAAAGTTAATGCAAGGTATGTTCAAACGCTATGTCCCGATTGTAAAATGCCTACAAGGTCAATTTGGGATGCTTGGTGGGGTTATGACGATAACACGCAATCTATTGATGAGCAAGCGCAAGGAAACGGTTCATACATTTACTTAATGACTCAATTATTTGTTTATCAATGGGCGGCAATATATTCAACATATTTGCCTTATAACAATAAAATAAGTAGGAAGAATGCTAAGGATTTCTTAAAAGACATAGCAAAAACAATGGATTTAGTTATGGGTGATGATTGATGGGTTGGAAACAAAACAAATTTGATTCCGATAAAGGTCAAGAATACATTGGTAAAATCTTTGATATGATATTTGCCGAACCTATGTTTGAGTCTAATAAAATAGAAACGGAGGATTTAGACCGCCAAGTAAATCATTTCAAAAATAATATGCTATCCATTGTCAATTTAATGAAGAAATTCGTTGTGGGTTATTCCGAAGTCCCTATGTCGGAAGCCGTTTCATCGGGTATTCAAATATGCCCTCATTGTAGGCGAAGAGATTTTATTTGGAATTGGGATATACTTGATGTAGGACATTACGCAAGTCCCGAAGATTGGGTTTCTTCTGTTGAGCCTAAAGAATGGAAATTAGGATTATCTCATGAAAAAGACCGTTATTTGTTTATGGCTCGCTACAAATGCAACCATGTTACTACTTGTAATAAGTGTAAGGCTACTACAATAGGCCATCATAGTAAATGTGGTAATACCAAAGAATGCAATTCAACCGATGTGGTCAAAGTAGGTTGTAATAAAGAGTCCTACGGAAAACATTTCATTAGAGAATATAAGGCTGAAAACAATCATCCAACAAACCTCAAAGCCCGACAAAATGTGGTGTTGAATAATAAAACAGTTAAAAATCCCGCAAATCGGAAAGAAAGAAAGGAAGGCGAAATCATCGGTTATGAATATGTGAGAAAAAGACCACTTAAAGGGACTACAATTCTTGATTATGAAGATGCGGAAAAATATATGCCTTATGTCAAATTTACTTATGGTGCAACCTTTGATGATGGAAAATTAGTAACAAAAGAAGTTAAATATCCACTTAGCGAATTAAATTTCGCATTATCTAAGGAAAGGGTCAAGGTTTGTAGGAACGGTCTAAACAATTGCCATCAAGGAAGCCCAAAAGAATTAAGTGAAGGAAGAGATGTATGCACATCTCAACATTATAGAGTCGGCTCAAACGGCTTCTTAAGAAAAAACGGTGGAAGGTGCGGTGCATCAATGCCTCCTACAATCGTTGAAGAGAATTTTTATTACTATCCTTCTTTAATGAGTATAATGGCTGAACAACCTTTAGGGCGAGCCGCCATGTCGGGGAGAACAAAAAATGGAGAACCTGTTTATTTTATTCATCTTCAATCACCCGTTGAAAATTCGGATTACAAAATCCTTTTACCGTTACCAATGATTGAAAGTCTTGGTAAAATTCCCGAATCGCCCGAACCTATCATAAATGCAAGTAGCCCACCTTCTTGTCCTAATGATGTAGGAATGGCTACAATGCTTGAAGATTTGACGAAAACGGCTAAAGAGTCAATGGAAGATACAAAAAGTCAATTAAGTGAACAATTGAAGAAATACATGGATTTAGGACCTGCTGACGGCAATACATCTCAAGGATTTTCATTTGTAATTTGCGAAGGGAGAAGTCGCCATGCAATTTTAGAAGATGGTAATTGGATTGATAAATCGCCTAAATGTGAAGTGGATGGTAAGACTTATGCAAGGTGGAATCAAGTTCCAAATTATGCTGACCCCGATTCAACCGAAACCGAGTATTTAGGACCGAATCCTAATTCACATTTTGTTCAAGATTGGTTAAAAGCCTCCGACCAAATCGTTTCTTTTGTAACGAGTCCTCCTGTTTATCATTTTGTTGAAGGTATTGGTGAAATGGTTCGGGAAACCGAAGGTGTTATCATAGATATTATGGAATGTCAAACCTGTAAAGGAATTGTTGAGGCCAAAGGAATTATCCCTTATAGAAGTAACTTAAATCAATGTGATGAAAATGGTGTAGCCATCAATGGTTTCTCTCAAGAAGTCCTTGATGCTGAAATTAATTATCAAGCATCTTATCCTATGGAGAATGAAAAAGGTGAAGTAGTGCCTACTGCATGGGGCATTATAGCAACACAGAACCATGATGGTAAGGATATGTTGAGAAGAATAACAAAGTATAGATTTGATTAGGTGATATTATGGGTGATTTTAGCACAGGTGATGTATTAGTAAAAAATAATCCTTTTATATTTTATATTGAAAATGAAAAGAAAATTGAAACAGGAAAGAAACAAGAATATCCAAATCCACTAAGGGCAATTTTTGATGATTTAGCCCCGTTATTGTTTGAAAGCGAACCTTCAACCCGTTATCCTCAAGAATTTTCGGGTGTTAAAGGTTTTGATATTCTCAATGACCCTTTAAGTGCTTTAATGGTTACTTCATCCGTTCCCGACCCTGTTATTGGATTAACTACTCAAAGAAGGTATAGGCCAACCGTTCAAGGTGAAATGGGTTTGGCTACGCACATGAACTTGTTGGTTGATGCTTCGGGCAGTATGGATGCTTCAATGATGGTTTATGGTCATGCGAAAGACGGAACTCCATTAGGAGGTGTTGATGTAGCCACTATTGCCGCAGGTTTGATGGTTGCTCAATGTGCGATTGCTAAAGATACATTTAGCGTTTTTGATTTTGAAAGTAGTGGTCACATAGTATGGGAAGGTCCTTCGGGCGACCATAAAGGATTCCTTGATTTTATATTTGCTGATTATACGGAATCATCTCGCCCATTTGCACCAAGAGGCGCAACGAATCTTTACGATGGTTTGAAAACGACTTATGATTCATTAGAAACCTATGATTTTGACCAAACAGTTACTTGCGTTATCATAGATGCTACGGATATAGATTGGGAAGCCGAAATAGCAATATATGACCCTAAATTAAGAGCATTAGGTCCGTTATTTTACATTCTTATAGGTTCAAGTATTGGTGCATTAGGAAAGCAATTAAAAAATGCAAGACAAAAATTAGAAGATGTATTATATGATATGTATAAAACCGACATGAGCCGTTTCGCACTTGACTTCGGTATTTTGGTTGGCGAAGATGGAAACATTACAGATTTCGCAGGGAAGTTAATTGAAATTGCTTCAATGAATCAAAAGAAGAAAATTGGCGAGGATGATGAAGACCATACCTTAACGCTTGCCGATGATTAAATCCTCATCCTTTAGATAACAAGAGGAATAAAGGTATAATATGACTGAATGGAACTCGGAGTCAAAAGGCGGAGGTTCTTTACCTGCTGAAAAAATCGTTTTTGCTCAAATGTCAAAAGGCCAACCTGCCGATTTAGAGTTCCCTTTAGATTTCGTTAGAGATAAGTCATTTTTCACAGGAATGACAGGAAGTGGTAAATCATGGTCGGCAGGGCTTATGATGGAAGAAATCAACCGTGTAGGGCTACAATTCGTCTGTTTTGATGTATTAGGCGCACATGATGGTTTGGCTACTTTGAATAATGTTGAAGCATTGAGTCCTAAGAATGGTGAAACCGTAAATATGCGAGGTCTTGTTGAAAGATTAGGAAAAGAGCCTACTTCATTCGTCATTGATATTTCGGGATTGCCATTAGATAAACAACAAGTATTAATTTCCGATTATTGCGAAGCCTTGATTGCGGCTCAATTAAACAAAGGTATTTTGACTGTTTTTGAAGAATGTCAAGACTTCGTTCCGCAACAAGGTAAGCCTGTTTCTTCCGAAGGCATTATTAGGCTTTGTAAATTAGGCCGTCAATATGGCTACGGTGTTTGTTTAATTTCTCAAAGACCCGCTTCTGTTTCAAAAGACGCATTAAGCCAATGTAGCGTATATATGATTCATAATCTCGTCAATCATCGGGATTTGAAAGCCGTTGAAGACCAAATGGGATTCGGTGCTGACAGGACTCAAGTTAAGAAGTTATCAAGTGGAATCGCAAGTGCTACGCAAGGAGAAGTGGTATGTTATTCTCCAAGTTATTTCCGAGATGAAGGTTTCTTTAGGGCGAGTAAAATTAGAGAGGATAGAAGGGTTACTCATTCGGGAAGCAACATTGAATTAAAACCTGCAACATTTTCTTCTCCAAATACGGATTTTTCAAAGAACCCAAGTATGGATATTGGTTCAATGCCGAATTGGGGTTCGGAGTCTGTAACTTCTGTCAATTTTGACACTAATTCGGCTTCTCCAACCTCCGTAGGTGAAGAGATAAAGGAAAAAGAAGAAAAAATGGACTCTTTAGCCAAATTATCAAGTGCTTCATTGAAAGAAGATTTCCCCGATTTAGAATATGTTGCGCCCGATGAAACATTAAAAATAGAATTAAATGAGCCAAAATTAGATTTAGCCAACGAGAGCCAACAAGCGAATCCGTTAATGGGTATCGGTATCGTTTTAGGCGTAGCGGGTTTTTCTTACTTGACTATTAGCACCCTTCTTAAGTGAAGTATTAAATATGGGTTTAGCAAATGTTAAGTATATGATATGCGAAGGCGATTGGGTTTTAACCGATGAAGCCATTCAATTCATTGATAATGACAATCCTCCGTTGGTGGAATTTTTATTCTTAAATGATGAGGATTCTTGGGAACGGAAGGTTGGTCGTGCGAGAAAGTATTGTATGGAAAATTACCTCCGTGAAACAGGAGTCCATAAAGTAGTCCATAAGGTGAAGGGTAATAAGGTTTCCTATAAAGAAAAGGGTAAAATCCATTGGTTAGATTCTAAAGAAATCTTGTTAATTCTTAGATTTGAACATGAAATAAATCTTTGGTATTCGGCTAAAAAAGTAGGCAAAAAGTATAGATTAAGCGACAATCCCTATCCTCAATATCCTACAAGTATTGCTAAGAAAAATGCCGAATTTTTATACCTTTCAACAGTTAAGAAAGAGCAACATAAGATTTACAGGGTTAAGAAGTCTTATGATACCATAGATGAATTGAATACACCTACATTTGGTGATATGCCGCATGAAGAAAACGGTTATCGTTATTATGCCCTTCCTGTAAATGTAAATAAAAATAAAGTATCAAGTCTAAAAGTATATCGGACAAGAAATGATTATTTCCCATATCCGTTTTTGAATATGCCGAATATATATCCTAATTTCTTATATCAACCTTTAGATAACGGAACAATTAAGGTATTAGTATGAAGTCCGACCCCATAATTAGAGATGTTAAGACAGGAACAGATAGTGTTTTTGGAAACATTGTAGGTAATCCAACACCTGCGAATCTAATGTCCGACCCATTAGGAACAGAATTGGTCGCAGGTTTGACAGGACCTACTTCTTCTCAAAGCCTCCCTACTGATTCAACAGAAGTCATGGGACAACCACCACAGGTTGAGTTCACAGGCGGAGATGGGAATGCCGCAAGTTATACCCCTGCTGATGAAGATTCTTCCGAAGTTAAGGGTGCTGAATCCGATATGGCTTCAATGATGCTTCAATTAAAATCAGTTCTTTCAAAGAATTGGAAATGGTTAGTCGGAAGTGGTGTCGTTATTGGCGGAGTTCTTTACCTAAGAAAGTGAGTCTTTAGATAACAAAACGGATAAGGTATTAGTATGTCAAGAACAATTGGTTCGCAAACAGTCTTACCCGACCTCCCTCATGCACCAAGAATGCCCGAATTTCCTCAAGTGAGGATTGCGGCTGATACTCTCCCTGCATTTAACGCTATGGGTCAAGGTCTTGCGCCAAACACCCCACTCCCTGCACCTCCGCAAATGCCTAAGAGTCCTTCATATACTGTCCCTGCGGGAAGAGGAATTGGTATGGAGTCGGCAGTTATGGGTGGCGGATTCGGACAAGGTATTGTTCCAAACGCCCCACGCCCTGCCGCACCCGAAATTAAGTTCGCTGAATTTAGTATTCCTCTTGATTCATCCCCTTCTCAAAATCTCGGAAATTACAATCTCCGAAGCCAAAACATTACGCCCGAAGCACAGTATCTAAGACCTTCACATACTCTTGAAGTCTATGGAAGCGGTCAGCAGTTCAATGTTTCTCATCTAAACCGTGTGAAGCCCGAAACCCATATCCCTAATACATTAATTCACAGCGTTACTGAAACATTTGGAAACAACCCTGCACATGAAGTAAATCGTGCCTCTTTGAGTCGCCCACCAAACCCAAGAGCATTATTCCATGCGCCAAGCGTAAATGTTGCACCAACCACCAAGAGTATTCCTCTTCGTCAAGCCCCGATTTTGCCTAAAGCAAACCTCCCTCACCAAAAGAACCTTGCAGGTCTAATTCCTCCAAGTAGCGGTGTTCGTCTTGAGTCGGAATATATTGCGCCTCCTGTTAGAGCAAGTGATTTGGGCGGATTAGCACCAAGTCGTTTCCGACAAATCGGTATCAATGCGGGAAGAACCTTCGGTGCTGAAGGCCACCTTCTTTGAAAGTGAAGTCTTTAGATAACAAGACCCCCCATTACTAAGTATGGTGTCTGTTCAATCAGTATGTTCTCAAGGGATTCATGCTTACCTTGCTGAACAACATAATTCTTTTCGCAAAGGAAAATTAAGCAAAGGGTTAATTGTAGGCGGTTTGACTTCGGGATTATTGATTGGTATTAATCAAACTTTGAAATTAGATATTCCGACTCCTTTTTTGTTTATTCCTTTACTAATGATTGGTGCAGTTAGCGCAGGTGAAGGGCTTATGCTACAAAATGCTGAAGACTTAGACCATAAGGAAGCATTTGATTTCATGTGTAAAGAAAAAGAAGGTGAAGATGATGAAGGGAATTGACACTTTTACTGAACCTTTTGAAGAATTAAAAGGAAAATCAGTCGTTATTGGTTTAATTGTCGGTATCGTTGCACTATTAAAATTAGGAAAGGTGATTTGATATGGAAATAAAGCCTTATATGAAAGCATTACCTTTTCCCGATAATCGGAATGAAACATTTGAAACCTACGCTGATGCGGGTTGGTATGATGAAAGCCTTGACGGTAAATATGCCGAATTAGGTCTTTTTCTTGGAAGCGGAGGAAGCAATCAATATGAGGATGAAGGGATTTTAGAATGGTGGGTTGCAGGTGGCGTTGAGTTCACAGGCGGAGATTTTACAGACATAACTTTCAAGCCTAAACATGAAAAGAATATCACAATTCTTCTTAAAGACCTCATGGATTTTTTTGAAGTTCCCGAATATGAAATTATTTGGAGAAATAGGTATGATGAAGACGAATCCGATGTATTTATTACCTTAAAACCATTACCTGCCGATGAAGAAAAATTATGGAAATCATATTGGGAAAATAAAAGAGGCGATAAGTCTTGTTCACATGAAAACCTTTCAATCAAAACAATGGAGGTCTTGAATGGTGAATTATTATTGACTCTTGATTGCGATAAATGCGGTAAAAGGACTTCAACAAGTGCTTCATTAAATCAAGGTTGGGAAGCGGAGGACTTAAATACTTGGGCGCAACAAGAACTTTCTTCACACGGTAAAAATGTTTCTTTCAAGGACTTCATTAAAAAAGAAATCAAATCTCATGGAAACATAGACATAGTGGATTGGGCGAAACATGAAAAACAAAGTCATACTAAAAAGTATGGTGCTGAATATGAAAATATAGGAACTATGCAATCATCCCCTGCTTCGGGCTACAATGGCTACATGAATATGATGAGTTCCGCCCGAAGAATGGTTGAAATCGGAAATGAAACAGGTCTTGACCAAAAATTAGGTGAAGCATACCAAGACGAAAGCGGAAGGTGGTTTTTACCTATTCTTGAAAGAAAGGCTTCGGAATCGTTTTCTTTAGATAGCAAGAAAGCGGATAGTATAAACATGGAAGAACCAAATGAACAACAGGGTGGATTCAAAAGTGGAGATGCTCTTGTTATGCTTCATTTAACAGGTCTTAATTCAACACCCGTAGGAGTTAATGAATATGGAGAAGAACTTAGACGACTTGATGAAGGCTCTCAAAAGGAACTGATGAATAGGATAATGAAAAAAGCCAAACAACGCAGGTCAAAAAGAGGTCAAGAAGAAGCGGAACAAACGATAAAGATTATCAAAAATAATGATTTTACCTTTGTTGCTGACTATGGGTTTAGTGCCGAAGAACCTATGGTTGAAGAACCTTCATTTATCCCCGATGGCGACGGCAGGGCGATAGGCCAACAGAACTCTTCTATTAACCTTTCTCCACTTCATGCTGAAACCTTTGAAGCAACCCCTAAGTGGGAATGTGATGCTTGCGGAGATATGCACGATGATGAAGACGATGCCGAATCTTGTTGTATTGAAGATTGCGACCACACAGATTCCGAAATGACTTCGTGGGGTCACGCAGGGCAAGGTTCGGATTTTTGGATGTCTTGTAATAATTGCGGCGCAGAAGGTCATGGAACATTTAATAGGATATATTGGGAACATGACGATAAAACATTGGAACATGAGCAAACCGCTGAATCATTTAATGCTGAATCCAAATCAATGTTTGGAAAGGATAAAAACGGTAGAATGTATGCCCGACGAAGAAACGGAAGAATTATTACACATAATGCTGAATCCGAAGCGGCTACTTATTCTCCTTCAAGCAGTCCCGATATGGTAAATGAAATCCAAACAAGCCCTACAAATGAGAGTCCTCAATTATTCAATGCAAGTAATACTTTTAATGTTACTTCGGCATTAGGAATTAGCGGTCTTGTTATTGCGGCACTTTCTTTGCCTATGATTTATTCGTCGGCAAAATCTCGTTTAGGAAAGTCGGCTGAAGAAAAGCGCAAGGCAAGCGGAAGTGTTAGAAGGAATCATACTCAAGTAAAGAACTCCGAATACTCCGTAGGTCAAGTGAACCCTGTTGAAGCGGAAGGACAGCAAGACATTCATGGTGCTGAAGGAATTACTAATCCTCGCCATGCCCCAAGTGCTTCACCTGCGGGTTATCCTTCTAAGACTTTGAAAATGTGGTGATTTTATGACTCAAATGCGAAATAGTTTTGTTGAGAAGGATTCTAATTCATCTAATAATTGGTTATCAAAGATTCAACCTGTTGATAATTTAATGCGTATGGGTGATGGAACGGCTATGGAGTCCGAAGCATTTTCCGAAAGTATTCCTATGATGAGTTATACACCCGAAGAATTAGGAATTAATATGGATGCTACACCTCAAGCGACTGCAATTGCGGCAACAAATCCTTATCCTTATACAGACCGTCAAGAAGTGGCAGTTCAGTCTTCTAATTCTCCCCAATTAAATGTAGTTAAGCAAGATTTCTTTGATGGTGGCGTTGAGTTCTCGGCTGAAGGCAATCCTCAAAACACTATGATTTCTCAAATTAGTGGGGAAATTAAAGATTTAATTACAGATAATCCACTTATCATTTTTGGATTAGGAATTATTACTGTTTTTGCTTATCAAAAGTTCGTTCAACCTTCGCTTCCGTCTAAGTGAGGCTTTAGATAACGAAACCGATAATTATTTATTGGTGAATGTTCTTGTTACATGATTGGAGAGTCGGTGATAGGGTTGCTTCTATTGCAGTTCGGGAATCCGTAGGCAAAACAGGATTAGGAACTATTCAAAGAATCCTTTTAGAAAAAGCAATTATTGTTTGGGATGATGGTTACCAAAGCGAAGAGAGGCTTAAGGATTTAATTTTAGCAGGTTTCAATTCAAGTAAAGTCTTAGAATCGGAAACATTAAGTATGACAGGCAACATTACTACTGAATTAAAGAATCCTAAAGAAAGAACCAATGTTAATGCGAAATTAATATCGGGTTTGCCTTTGACATTAGAAGATGGTATAGAATGGGGAATCTAAATGAGCGAATATCAAAGAGTTAAGAAATCTTTGCGACAATTCGCAGGTATTAACTTAGATGATGGGCGAACAATTCCTTCTAATTGGGTAACTATCCGTGAAGAAATAGTATCGGGTGATAATTCTAATTTTAAGGTGACTATGGGTGTATTTCCCGAAACATTTAGTGGTTTTGCTAAAGGAAGGGGGCAACAATCTTCGGGTGGATATTTGGGAACGGGGACTAAGAATCTCGGTGTTGAAATTCAAGTGGAGGAATTAGGAACTAAGAATATAGGAAGTGATAGGACTTTTGAAGATATTACTTTTGAAAGACAAAATGAGTTCTTTGATGATGCTATCGCAGTAATTTCAAGAACCATTAATAGTGTATCAAGTATTTCTTCACCGCAAGAAAGACAAGGAAGCCTTTCGCAAGTAGGGACTTTAAGAAATCCGACTGATTGGTTAGTAGGAGATAAAGTAAATGTTTCAAGACCCGAATTAGATTCGGGAGGATTAACCGTAGGAATTGTTGTTAGGGTTTATCCGACTACTGTTGATGTTTTATTCCCTGCTGACGAATACCATAACAAAGGTTGGATAAATGAAGAAGACAAAAACGAATTAATTTATGCAGGTCATGACGATAATTGGCGAGAAACGGCTAATAAATGGCTAAAAAAGGAGTTCTATGCTGAATATGTAGGAATAGAAGCCAATGCACCTGTTCCCGATTGGATTAGATTAATACCTCAAGACCCCAAAGGGAGATTCACTACAAATCCTTCTCCAATACCTAATACTTCAAATGTTTGGGATGAGTCCGAAAAGGTAAAAGAAAACCTTGATGATTTGTTAATTTCTTATAGATTATACAATGACCCCATAACTGAAAAAGACTTAATAGACAATTCAGCGATAAATGGTTTTGAACCCTACACAGGTATTCTTAGGCGTGGGCTTTAGATAACAAGACGAATAAATAAAATACATGGGTCGGTCTTGGGACAGGTATGATGCTTCTTTAGAAGACATCAAGAGAGCAAGAAAATCAATTCTTTCTCAATTTTCTAATGCTACGGATATTTACTATGATGAATACCTTGTTGATAGACACCAAAACGAATCATGTAATGCAAACAAATTCTATTATGGTGCAGTCATGGAAACCAAAGACGGGCGATTTCAAGCCGCTACAAGTTATGGGAGAATTGGCGACTATAATAAAGCCTTCGGTGGAATTAAAGCCTTTGATGAAGGGGTATTCACCAATTTTGATTCAGCAAAGCGTAAGTTAAACGAAAAATTAGATAAGAAAAAGAGAGGGAAGCGTTGCAGTAAATGTAAGACTCGTCAAAGTTATTCTCCTTTTGCACCAAAGAATGCGGAAACCTTTGAAGCCGAAAAATCCGATTTCAAATTGTATTACATTGTTGAAATGCCTCAAAGGGATTATTTAGATAATTTTACCACATTAGGAGATGCTCAATTTGCATGGAAATACTTGCCGCATAGAGAAAATTACATCATTGTTGAAAGGACCCCTATGAATAACAAAGAAAAAGAAATGCCTCGTATGGGTGCTGAAACCATGAGTCCTCAAGTCTTTGGAAAATTAGCGGGTCAATATCCGCAACCACCTAATAATCCTTTGCCTGTTGGCGGATTTATGGATGAAGGTTTTGAATGGACTGTTAATCAAGCCGAAAATGAAGAACTTGTAGCCTTCGGTAATGGATGGCATCATACTCCATTAGATGAGGTAACGGAAACAGGTCACATGGTTTTCAAGAACTTTGGGAACGATGAAGAGGTTGATGTATATTACGCTCGCCGTCAAGCCAACGACAAAGGAATTCGCACCACGCCTAACAGTTACATATTTTACTCAAAGAATAATAAGCCAATTGAAAATGAGTCTTTTGTTATGACCGCAGTAGCAATTAATAGAGAATATGGTCTTAAAGATATATTGGAAGCCGAAAATGAAGATTATTACTGCGATAAATGTGATGATGGTTTCAGTTCAATTACTCCTACTGATGAGGGGCAATTTTGTAATAATTGTTTGCCCGACTCGGCCACACCACATAATGAAATGGATGCGACTACTCAAAAAGAAGATTTCTTTGCTGAATGCGAACATTGTGATGAAAAAATTACAACCAAGAGTCCATACAAATGTGTTCATCATAAAATATGCAAAGTGTGTGTAAAAGAATTCGGCTCATGTCCTATGTGTGACAGTAATCGTAATTTTAATTCTTCATCAAATATCGTTTCAAAAGTCAAGGATAATTGGCTAAATAGTCTTATTGGATTAGGACTCGGCCTTGTAGCGTTTGATTTCTTGAAAAAGAAAGTATATGTTGCTAATGCTGACACTTTAATTGAGAGTCCTAATACGGGTGACTTAACCCCTGCTGATTATGAAGAAATTGTAGTGGAGTCCACAGGATATGCCGTTCCTATTATTCCTGTTTCATTAGATGGTTCTTTTATGGGAAGCCGATTTCACGCCCTGCCTACGGACAGGTATGTTTATGATTCGCCCGAAGGTATCGGCGCAAACATTGATGTAGCCATGAAGCGAAATACTACTTTCTTACCTAATGAGCAATCTTTAGTTCAAGCCTCCGAAGCACCCGGTCAAAGTCCATACAATTCTATGCAACCAAACGGTCAAGAAAATACGGACTTTCCTTTAAGAGTCATTCATGAAACCACTACTGTTTCATTAGACCCAAGCACAGCCTCATTTATCCCTACTGACCTTTCGGGTTATACAGGGCAACAATTTGTTCCTACAAGTGTATATGAGGATATGTTAGGTGTAGGCATTTCGGGAAGAATCCCTTCATTTTCTCAACCTGCAAGTGGCGACATAGGTTCTAATCATTTTGGAAGCCGAATTGCGAATCCCGATATGCTAACAAATGTTGGAGGTCCTTTGAAAGAAGATGTTAATGGTGATTACACCGATGGAAACATTACAAAGAGTCTTTCTCAATGGAGTATTGAAAACCAAGTCCAACAAATCTCGGACACGGAAGCAATTGTCGTGGAAAGAGGTTCGGGTGGCCGCAAGATGATTCGGAGGGTTTAGGCTTGAAGAATTATAAGGTTGCTATGGTTATCACCGATTCATTTCATAGTGATATTGAAGGAAAGAATTACAAATTCGGAACTCCGAATAAATTGAACAAGACTTCCAAGCCACTTATTTTATTTTACTTTGTTCAAGATTACAAAAGGACTTGGGATGAAGCAAACCCACTTAATTATGACGACCCTCAATTAAAAAACGATGCTATCGTTACAAAAATAGAAAGTGAAGGGGATGTTTTGAACATTTCTTTATTTGATTATGAATCGTTGGATGAAACAGAATTAAGGTTTGAAGTAGGCAAAGAAACAAGTATTTCTAAAGTAGTGGATGAGAACGACCACACTAAAGAATACAAATTTATTCCTACTAAAATTGTTGTTGATGATTCTTTAGAAAAAGGTTCAAAAATCTATGATGAACTCATTGAAACCGTTTGGACTAATTATTACATCAAAAATTCCAAAGAAGGAGAAAAAATACCAAAAGTAGCCGAAAATGTTGAAAATCTTGCGGCTGAAGGCCATTCACATAACAAAAGTTCTTACAAAAAGTGTGCTGAATGTTCCGATAGCGTTTTTGAATTAGAAGAAGAGATTTGTTTTGAATGCAGTTCTTTTGGTGCTGAATATGAAAAAACTGATGATGAGCGCATTCTTGGGATTCATAATGGAAATGGAAATAAAGTCGGAACGGTTTCTATTGAAGATGTAAGCAACAATAAAGACAAGGTTTTTATCTCTATTGATGGTTATAATGAAGAAGACGAGCATGGTTGGCATCCTATGATTTGGGATGGTGTTATACCCGAAAGTCCATTCAATGCTGAAACCAAAGTATTTAATGCAAGTATGTATAAATGTCCCGATTGCTCTTTTATAGGTTATCAAGACGAATTTCTTGAACCTATTGATGAAGATGATGATGAAGGAAAAATCATATATGAAGCAAATGCAAAAACGGGCAATAAAGTATATATCATTACTCGTCGTTGCGAAGACTATTCCGCATACCGTGAATTAGATGTAGCAGGTTTTGGTTCATTAACAGAAGCCCGAAAGAAGTTCAATATACTTTTCAAAGAAGCAAAGAAACAAGACTATGCCGATTATACAATTGCTGATGCAAAGTATTATATGTCTTGGGGTGAGTATTGGGGTATTATGTCTTTTAATGATGGAGAGATGATTTATGAATTGCGAGAAGTTATCGTTGGAGATAAGGGCGACTTCTATTTTGATGCAGAAGGTGAAATAAATGAGTAATGAATTTGAAGAATTATTAACTTTCAATGCTGAAAATTATGGTGAAGGTGGAACGGAAGTCCCTATGGATAATCTTGATATTATGGAATCCGCAGTATCACATCACATGATGGATAGTCCTATGGATAATTCCGCAGGTAATCTTGAGCAATTAGGTGCTGAAACCGACCCCGTAGCCTCCGAAGAAGTTCCTATGGCTTTAGAGAATCCTTTACCTTCGCCACCCCCTGTTGAGCCAATGCCTCAACCTCCGATGGAAGACCCAATGCAAGAGAATGTGTCGGTTGATGCTTTAGAAGAATACATGGATTCTCATGCGGAGGATTATACCGATATTGCTTCTATGAACCTTGCTGATTATGAAGATTGGTTATTTAATTCCGAATCCGAAGCGGGTGAATTAGCCGTTGCCCGAATTGTTTCTAATTTCAAGGCAAGTGGATATGATGTTAAGCCTTCTTATGCGGCAGTCGCAGGTGCAACATATAGCCGAATGAATTATGCAGGTGAAGAACACATAGATGCTTTGAAGGCTGTTGAAAGAGTTCCTGTTGCACATTTACAACCATTAGTCGTTGAAATAGAAAGTGAAGGTATGAAATCACTTGTTGATAAAATTAGGATGGCGGAATCATTTACAACCGATTACCGAGCCGAAATTAAGGCTGAAATTATGTCGGAAATGAAGGCTGAACAAGAAACATTAAATAGCGAACAACAGACTTCTCGTTTTGAAGCAATTTCTAAGGTAAAAGATTATGCCACACCTCTTGTAGTAGGGGCGACTACAATTTTTGGATTGTTTGCTTTGAGAATGATTAAGTGAGTCTTTAGATAACTAAACGGATAAAGTGATATTATGAACCTTGACTTGGCTATTCAAAATCAAGTATTAAATCGTTCTCCAATGGAAACGGCTATGTATGGAGTCGCTTCCGATTTAGGGGATGGTCATTACAGATTGAATGCTTACAAAGAAAGTGAGGATATTGCCGAAAACATTATGGGGACTGCTGTTGCCGCATATACTCCTAAGCCTGTTTTCGCTCGCCCACCTATTGAACCTCAAGGAGAAGCAAAGCCCACATCTTCATTTACTCAAGAAGTCGGTGCAGGTTATACAATTACTTATGAATCCTCAAATAATTCATGGACTTTGAATAAAATGACACCTACAAGTGGCTTAAAAGGCTTTTGGTCTAAATTAACAGGAAATGGCGATACTTCACCTACTCCATTAATGTCTAAAGCAGGTGCTAATTCCCTACATAGATTTTTGACTACACTTGAAGAAATGGATTTGCCCGATGATTTGAAGGCATCTATTGTTTCCGTTTGTATGAATAAGACAGATAATACAGGTATTCAAGAATATGTAACAGGTCATGTAGTGGTTTCCGATTTAGAAACGAATATGTTTAATGATATTACTTATGAAGACCCTGTTTCAATTCTCGCCTCCGAATATGTGAAGCCAAAATTATTAACAGGCCATACTGCTTACAATAATGAAATTGGTGACAGAAGCGGAAGCAAAGTGTTGCCTCAAACCCATATTCCTTCGCAACAAGTCCCGATTAACAGTCATAATTTAAGTGCATTTTGAATAGAAGGTATTAGATAGCGAAACAACATAATGAGAATTAACAAAGGTGAATAAAAATGTCCGATGTAATCAGTAAAGGAAAGAAAGTCTTCATGGATATAGGCGAGAATGTCGCAGGTGTCGGAAAGGAAGTCGTAAGTAAAGAAAACGCAAAAGAAACATTTACAAAGAGTAATTTGACACAGATTGTTTATATTGCAGGTGGTATGGCCTTTGGAACTCTTGTTTCGGGCGCAATCATTAAATACATTCCATTTAGCCGAATGGGAACAGTCGGCAGGGGATTGAGAGGACTTACTACTATGACAGTAGGAAGCGGTATTCTCATGTATGGTCAAAAGAAGGCGCAAGGTAATTACGCCCCTGCATTCACCGTTGGTGGTGGAACAATGGCTGTTATCGGATTTTTGGACTTAGTAGGCATTACAGGAATGTTTAGTGGAGTCGCTAATGTTGTTAGAGGTGCTGAAGAATCACTTTCGGGCTACAAGACAATTGATTCCGTTGAAGTGGATAGAACTTCTTACCAACCTACTCAAGACTATGGGGCAGAAGGAACTACTGATGAAGCATTGGCTACTGCGGGAACACCACAGGTTCAAATCGCTTCTCGTATGGAGTCCGACCCAATGGATTCAGTTAGAGAAGAAGCCGCTATGGGACATGGCGTAACTCAATGGTTTGGAAGTGAACATTCATCCTCCGCTTCACCACTTTTTCGTAAAGCCCCATCTATGAAAGCGTTTAAGGCTTCAACAGATGTGGGCGGCAACAGAACAACCACAGGCGACGATTCAATGGCGAATGTAATAGGTGGTGCATCAATGGCTGATTCACCCGCTACTACTACAACGGCTTATGATGTTTCCTTAGAAATGAATAATACTCCAACCCACACTAAGGAAATTGGCGGAATTCAAGATGCGTTTGATACATATATTTTACCATCATATTCTATGCCAAGTGCGGGCGATTCGGGAAGAGGCGTAACTGAATGGTATGCTGATTCCAACCAAACAGGTTTCATTGGAAACTTTATGGCGGGTGCTGAAGGACATGGAAGTGTGTTGGGGCAATAAGAATAGGTGAAAAATATGAATATGAATACATTAACAAATTGGACTACTACTGAATACGGACAAATTATTGTCGGTGCTTCGGTTTTGACTCTTGGACTTAGCACATTTGGCTATGGTATGGGTCTTGAAGGTATGCTTGGCGGCAAGGTCGGACTCGCTATGGGCGCAGTCGGTGTTCTCGTCGGTGCATCCACACTTATTCCCGCTATTGGAAAGAAATTGTAAGGTGATTAAAAATGATGAATATGAAAGGAATTTGTAATACTGTTGCTAATAAGAAGAAGACTTGTGCTGTTTTATCCCTCGTTGGTGGACTACACATGGCTCTAAGTGAAAATCAGCCTGTTCTCGGAAAGATTGACCTTCCTACTATTACTCTTATGGGTAAGACTGTTGGAGTTCAAACCGTTCTCGGACTCGGCCTCGCTGTTTGCGGCGGTTGCTGTTTAGTCGCTTGTATGTGAGATTAGGTGAATACTATGGATATTAAGGGAATGTTATTGAATAAGACCACTATTGGTGGTTCTTTAGTCTTAGTCGGTGCAGTTATTACTTTCGGTGCTAATTTTAGAATGCTCAACAAGGTTCTCTTTACGCTTCCTGTTCTTAATGCTGACATTACACTTATGAGAGTTATGGGTGGAATTACTACTTTACTCGGTGTCGCAGTCCTTACAGGATTTGACCCACTATCAATTGAAGAAGAAGTTCTTTGAAGTTACAACGAGATTTAGAAAGTATTTTGCTTTCTTTATATGATGTCGGCAAGTTATCTTGCCCCATAAACAAAAAATGAGGAAAAAGTATGTTTTATTTCAATTTTACTCATCAGTATATTTACAATCATAATATCAAATTATCGCAATAATATGCGAGCCTTTAGATAGTCAAAAATCTAAACAAATAATAAGAGCAATATGCTCTCACCAACAAAAATGGAAGTGAAGAAAATATGTCAATGAGAAGCCAAGTATATGAATGGGCGAACCTTGCACCAAGCGGTTCAACCTCAAGCCTACGAAGAGGAACAAACGATGTTCCTGTTTATGTTGCCGAAAACCGTGAATACGATGTTTTCATCGGCGGAATCGGCAACAACATCACAAAACCTGCGGAAACAACCGCTACGCAGTTCATCGTTATTGAAGATATTGCATCCACCCCTTATCTCGGTGGCGCAGTTCAAATCCGTATCAATACTACTGATTACTTCCAAAATCCCGATGTTACCGACCAAGCAGGTATCCCGGGACTCGCATCACCTTACCCAAGAGGTTCAGCAACCACCGTTGCGGGAACTTCCGCAGGTGACAACCTTTTGAAGTCTTTTGACCTTTACCCCGATGTCTATGTGCTACCGGGACAAGTGTTTCAAATCCTTTTCTCTTTGCGAACTGCTACTGATGGCTCGGCTACTGAAGTCGTTGCCGCATTCGTCAAATACACTTTGTATGACGGACCTGACGCATTAATCGCAAACAAGTTATTGGAACTCGGTGTGACAATCAACCCAAACAATGTTGATTGGTATAAGCGAACTCTAATTGAACAGCAAACACGCAGTCGTGTTGCCGCACAAGCGCAGGGAGGCGTTTGAGGGGCAACCTACAACAACAAAAAACAATGAGGTGAATAATTATGTCAATGAGAAGTCAAGTATATGAATGGACAGGAAGCAGGGGAACAGCCCTAACAGCCGCACAAGCAGGTAAGAGAATCTCCGTCTTTATCGGTGGATTCGGCAACAACATCACAAAACCTGCGGAAACAACCGCAACACAGTTCGTGGTTATTGAAGATATTGCTACAAGCCCATCCGCTTTCAATGTCGCTCACGCAACAGCCGCATATCGTGGCCTAACCACCGCCAATGGTGTTTCAGGACCTCGTGCCTATGTGCAAGTTCGCATTAACACCACAGATTACTTCCTTGACCCTGACAATGTGGGCAACGATGGAATCCCGGGTGCCGCAAGTCCTTACCCAAGAAGCATTAACTTCCAACCATGTTTCAACCTTTACCCCGATGTCTATGTGCTACCGGGACAAGTGTTTGATGTGTTGGTAACTTTCTTCAATTCAACGGCTTTCGCTGAAATGAAGTGCTTCACCAAATACACTTTGTATGACGGACCTGATGCTCTTATCGCAAACAAACTCCTTGAGATGGGTATTTCTATCAACCCGGGGAATGTTGATTGGTATAAGCGAACCTTGATTCAGTCGCAAAGCGCACCTGCGCCAATGGCTTGAAGTCCTTAACGGATTTTAACACCAAAGGTTAAGGTTTTTTGATGCCGAGATGCCGAAAGGCTATCAATGAAGCATTGAGAATACGCTTATGGAACGGTCAAAAACGGTTTTGCTAAAGGTAATGCTTAAGTAGTGGCGACTATTGGTTGCTAACATCGGAAGTATTATTTATGCGAAAGAAGATATTATTACCTGTCAATCCTCCGAAACCTTTAGAATTACCTGTTAATCCTCCAAATGCGCTTCAAGCGGCAATTGATAGAGCCTTAAGACCTTCTTATGAAAGGAAATCTAAACATTGGGGCTTTATTTACGACGATAATATAACTTTGGCTTTGATTTATGAATTTGATGAAGAAAATATACCAATAAGTATTTGTCCTATTCCGATTCATCATGATATTTCTATTTATCAAGAAGAGATTAAGAAGTCCATAAATGAAATGTATGGAACAGGTAATGGCGACGATGCTAAGAGTCCTGTTGATTTGATGAATAAAAACATTGACAATTTTCGCCCAATGGTGGAATACATTTGCGACACCGACCATTACATTGAATCAACCTTGAAGGTTAAACACTTAGGCACAGGAAAAGAAATTGTTAGTAAAAATAATGAAACGCCTTGTGAGTTCTTCAAAACGGATGATAAAATTTATGACCTTTTTTATGACCAATATGAGGAATTGATAGACGGATTCGGTAATGTCCGATATTTAACTCAAAAGGCGATTATAGAAGAAGCAACGGAAAAAATGAATGAAGAATTGAATGAAAAATTATTGGAGTTAAAAGATGCAAGCAACCCTGCGATTTACGGAAGGACATACATTATTGAAATTGCACATAATCCTCGCCAATTAAATAATAAAAATCATTACCTTACTTTGACTTTAGAAGTGAAGTTATAGATAAAGATTCATACTAATTAAGTCTTGTGAGTCGCTTTGTTTGACATTATCGTTCCGATTTTTAGAATCAAAGAAGAGTTCTTGAAGCGAGCATTGGATAGCATTTCTAATCAAATTAATACCTCTTATGAAGTATTTGTAGTGGATGGAACACCTATTCATCATCAAGACTATGATGCGGAATCATTAGTGGCCTCTTATGGTTTCAATTACCTTCGTCAAAGCCATGAAAGAAAGTTAGTGGGTGGTGCAAGGAATCAAGGTGTTTCGGCAGGTTCTAATCCATACCTTGCATTCTTAGACGGTGATGATTATTGGTATGCTTCATATTTGCATGAGATGGCTGAAGAAATAGAAGGAACTTCCGATGATAAAGTAAGTATATGGACTTGCGCTTTAGACTGCGAGTTCCCTGTTCACAGTAGCAAATCGGGTTCTTCTGTAATCAATAGAGTATATGGCTATTACCCCGAATACTTGTCCCTTTTAGAATCACACCCTTCATACGCTTATTATTGGCTTTTAGGACATCCCCCTGCCCCGACAGGAACGATTATCAAGAGGAATGTGTTTGAAGAGGCCAACGGTTATGATGAAGAATTAGGAATCATAGAAGATACAGATTTATTGTTGAGAATTGTTGGCGACCCAAGAAATGTAAATGAAGAAAACAGGAATCATTATCATTTTGTTTCTTATGTTGGTGGCTATCATTACATCGGTGAAGAGAATACTACAAAGCGTGGAACTCAAAGTGGCGTAAGTGAATTAAACATTGAGATAAACGAATACTTTAATAAAAATGGGCGAAAATTCCGTAAAAGACATCCACAGCCACTTGCTGAAGAACTTCCTAAAGGATTTCCAAAAGGATTTTTAGAAACAACGAAGGGAGTTATGCGAGAAACAGAATTGACCAACCTTTAGATACGCCTTAGTGCTAATAAATTATCATGCCCGAAATCAAAGTATCAACGCCTCTCGGAGAAGTAAGCATCCCTTATAGTGAAGAAGCAGTTCTTGATTTAATTAGGAAGGCAAACAAAACAAACAGTCAAGACAATTCGTTATCGGACAATGAAATTCTTTCCTTTTTAGATGCGGAGGATTACAGCGAATTAGAAGAAGAATGGTTATTTTGGGAGGATTCAAAAGTTCCTGTTATGATTTATGATTTCAACAATTGGCTATCCGAAGCGTTTGAGATTTTGGAGGTTAAAAATTATGCTAATAGGGGAGAAAAAATATCCAACATTACTTATCAAAATTTTGAATATCCTCATGGTAAAGAAAAATTCGCAACAAGAGCCGTGTATTATTTGAATCACATAGGAACAGATGCAAAATATGTTTGGAGAATACAACCTCTTGATGGAGTCCATATTGAAGCCACACTTTTTACTAATTCTCAAGATTCAGCCGCTTCACTTGATGAAGTAAGAAAATCATTTGATAATTACATCAAATCAAAAGGTGTATTAAAGAATAATGTATTCAATGCTAAATATCAATTCCTCAAAAAGCCGACCACTACATTTGATGATGTAGTATTGTCAAGCGAGCAAAAAGACTTAATTCAAAAGAACATTGTAAAATACATCAATAATTTGTCTTTTTATCAAGAAAGAGGATTGCCTACAAACAGGGGCGCATTGATTGTCGGTCCTCCGGGAACAGGAAAGACTCTTACTTGCGAAGCACTTATTAACACTATTGAGGCTACTATTATTTACATTACTGCTGACGATATTCATGAGCAAGGGACAATTGATACACTTTATACTTTAGCCAATGGACTATCGCCATCCATAGTGATTGTTGAAGACATTGATACTCTCGGAGGCTTAGACCGCAGGGAAATTGGTAATCATCCGTTACTTGGAGAGTTCTTAAATTGTTTGAATGGTGTTGAGAAGAATGAAGGAGTAATCACTATTGCTACAACAAATTATCCCGAACACTTAGACAAAGCCTTGACAAGAGCAGGTCGTTTTGATGTAAAATTAGATTTCGGATTGCCCGATGCAAAATTGCGACAACACATTTTAGAAAAGTATTTATCAACCGTGAAAACAAATAAAATTGACTTAAAAGAAATAGTCAATAAGACGGAAGGTTTTTCGGGTGCATTTTTGAAAGAAATTGTAACGCTTGCGACCATTGAAGCCTTTGAAGAAAGTGGTTATACTTCCAATACAAAGATTAGTCAAAAGCACATGGATAAGTCATTGGAAATGCTTGTTAAAAATAGAGATGATTATATCCGTGTAAAATCGGAATCCAATTCTCCGTTTCATGGATAATGTGAGTCTTTAGATAACTAAACCGATAACAAAGAAGCATCAAGGTGTTTCATCATGGCAAGAAGAGGAAGAAAACCAAAGGCAGTTCAACCAATAGATTTCGTTTTTTCTAATGATAAGGATTTCAACAAGCACCATTCCGCAGGTTCAAAGGGATTCATTTTTTCCTCCGCCGCAAAGTTCATGAATCTATTTCCTAAAGGCGACAATCACATTTACATGACACCTGTTAAGAAGGGTGAGCGTTTGGGCTACGGAAAATACCGTATTGAAGCGCACCATCCTAATAAGCATTCCGATGATAGAGATGCTTATGAAGCAAAAAGAAAAGACAAGGATTTATTTTACAAAAACCCCTTGACTACACCTACAAGAATTAAGTATGACGGTATTACAAACATGGCAGGTTATCATTTAGTTACTCATGACCGTGATGGAAAGCGTGTGGAATTTTGGCTCAAGCCTTACAAAGCAGGTGGCGCAACCGTCATCGCTGAAATGTATTTACCCGATTTAGAAAGGGATGGGACAAGGAAGAAGGCTAAGAAAGGACAAGACCTCAAGAAATTAATGTCATGTTCAGTTATTGTCGGAAAAATTAATGCCTCCGCTTCAAAGAAGGGTGAATTGAAGTTCTCTAAGTCAAAGCCACAAGGCGATTGTGCTAAATACGGAAACAGTATTGCTAAATACGGAAAGCCTCTAAGTCCAAAAGAATATGAGAAGCAAGCCGAATCTCAAGAAACATTTCTCTCCGAAGATGATATGATTTACTTTTACGCCATGACAGGTCAAGAAATGGATTTGTCCGACTATCAAGCAATTGATTCTGTTGAAGTGGATAGAACTTCTTATCAACCTACTCAAGACTACGGGGCTGAATCCGATGCGGCTACTTATGCCCCAAGTAATGACCCCGATATGGTTAATGCAATCCAAACAAGCCCTTCAAACGAAAACCCTGTGTTGTTTGCTGAAGGTGATGCGGCTACTTATTCTCCAAGTAGTGACCCCGATATGGTTAATTCTATTCCTACTGAACCAACCAACGCTGAAGCCGACCTATTCGGTTCTCAAGGCTACAACGATAAAATGGATGAATCAATCGGAATGCGTCATCGTGGTCGTCATTCACAATCCCGTAAAGACCGCCGAGATGAAGCCTCCGCTATGGATAAGAGGCATTCCCTCATGGGTCGCAAATACGATGATGTTATGTCAATGGATGCCGAGTCTAAGAACAAGTGGGTTAAGGGCAAGGATGGAAAGACTTATGTTCTCCGAAAGA
>ERZ891134.425-NODE-425-length-35707-cov-7.926736_pt1 | contig 35707 bp, 37 predicted proteins | sample MGYA00520888_ERZ891134 | MGnify/ENA primary metagenome ERZ891134 (study PRJEB32303, sample SAMEA104408692) | aquatic metagenome | biome: Brackish water; feature: Coastal; material: water | place: Baltic Sea | collected 2014-10-23 | depth 10 m ... | reverse complement strand
CCCGTCAATCTGGGATGCTTTGAACATCAGGCCTCCGGAGTCGATGTTCAGCCTAGGATGCGCGCCATTGCGGCGCGAACCTGTGTCTCGCCGACGCCTGAAACCACTTCAAGACCAGCGGGACCGTCGAGCACGAAGGTCAGGCCCAAGCCCACAGCCTTCTTGTCGCGATACATCAGCGACACAAGCTCATCGGCATCGAGCCCGAGCGGCGGGTTGGCCATCAGGTCGTACTCGCCTGCGACCACGGCCCGATGCTCTTGGACTCGGGCAGCGTCGATGCGACCCAACTCGAACCCCAACTCGGCGGCATAGATCAGACCGACGGCGACGGCCTCACCGTGCGCCAGTCCGTGTTGCGTGGCGATCTCGAGGGCGTGGGCAAATGTGTGCCCATAGTTGAGCAGCGCACGCCGGCCGCCTTCGCGTTCGTCCGATGCCACGACCTCGGCCTTGATCTCGATACACCGGGCGACGCGCTCTTCGAGATCCATCGCCAAGAGGTCATCGCCGGTGAGGAAGTGATACTTCGCCATCTCGCCGAGACCACAGCGCATCTCGCGCGGCGGCAGCGTGTCGAGAAAGTCAAGATCACACAACACACCGGTTGGCTGCCAATACGCGCCGACGAGATTCTTGCCTTCAGGCAAGTTGACGCCGGTCTTGCCACCAATCGCAGCATCAACCATGCCGAGCAGGCTCGTTGACACATGCACGACGGGGACGCCCCGGTGCCACGTCGACGCCGCAAACCCCGCCACATCGGTGACCATGCCACCGCCAACACCAATCACCACGTCGTTCCGAGTCAGGCCCATTTCTGCAAACCCGCGTACCAGCGTCTCGATGGTGCGGAGCGTCTTGGCACCCTCACCCTGACCGATGACGAACGTTTCAACGTCGAGGCCAGGAAGTACGATCTCTGCAGGAATACCGTCCTGGGTGATCACAGCGGCCCGCTGCGCAGTCATTGGAAGCAACGACTCGAGTTCGGCCGCCACGCCCCGACCAACCACGACGTCATAGCTGCGGTCACCGAGAGGAACGTTCAGCCGGCGCATCGAAGCACCGCCTGGGCCACGTCGTGCACCGATCGATTGTCGACCGACACGATGGCGTCGGCGACCTCGCGATACAGCTCGTCACGATCCTGGTGCATCGCACGCAACATCACCTCGGGGTCGTCGTCGAGGAGCGGCCGATGCGCACCGTTCTTGACTCGATCGATCAGCACGTCCACGTTCGCGAGCAGCCACACCACATGGGCATCGCTCTCTGTAAGTGCGGTCCGATTCGCCGCCGAAAGCACCACACCACCTGCAGCAGCGACAACCGAGGGCTCGTCATCGTTGAGCGCATCAACGAGTGTCCCCGTCTCCATCTCGCGAAACGCTGCCTCGCCGTCCGTCATCCAGATCTCCCGAACGGTTCGGCCGGTCTGCTGTTCGATCAGTTCATCGGAATCGAGCAACGGGCGGTCGAGCTTGCGCGCCAGCACGCGTCCAACCGAGGACTTACCTGCGCCCATCATCCCGACCAGCACCAGGTGCTTCGCGCCGCAGCCGCTCACGACAAGTTGGCGCTGAAAGACTCGGCATTACGCACAAACTCGTCCATCGAGTCGCCGCCGAACTTGCGCTGAGCTTCGGTTGCCAGCACCAGTGACACCATGGTCTCGGCAACGACACCCATCGCTGGAACCGCCGTCACGTCGGTGCGTTCCTTGAACGAGACGCCTGATTCTTTGGTAGCGGTGTCGACGGTTTCAAGGGTGGGCTTGTTCAGCGTGGCGAGTGGCTTCATCGCTGCACGCACGACCACGAGTTCGCCGGTGGTCATCCCGCCCTCGGTACCTCCGGCCAGTGTGCTGCCTCGCCGGTATTCGTTTGCGTCGGAATTCCAGCTGATCGGGTCGTGAGCGGCACTTCCCCGCCGTCCGGCAACCTCAAAACCGTCTCCGATCTCGACGCCCTTCACCGCCTGAATGCTCATCACGGCCTGCGCAAAGGCGGCGTCGATCTTGCGGTCCCAGTGGACGTGGCTGCCGAGCCCAACAGGCACCCCAAATGCCAACACTTCGACGACGCCGCCGAGCGAGTCGCCTTGCTTCGCGGCAGCCTTGATGGCAGCGATCATTGCCTCGGATGCGTCGGCGTCGAAGCAGCGCACCTGGTTCTCGTCCACTCGATGGAGTTCACTCGGCGTCGGGCGAGCAGCAGACGACGGGACTCGGGTGTCGCCCATCTGGATGACGTGCGAGATCACTTCAATGTCGAGTGCCTTGAGCAGTTTCTTGGCAACTGCGCCAGCCGCGACGCGCGCTGCAGTCTCTCGGGCGCTGGCTCGTTCGAGCACGTCACGAGCATCAGTGAAGCCGTACTTCTGCATGCCCGCCAGGTCTGCGTGGCCCGGCCGGACCTGTGTCAGCGGGTCCTTCGTTGCGCCTGGGGCCGGCGACATCTCGTCGTGCCACTTGTCGCTGCGGAACCACTCGCTGTTTTTGATCTCAATCGCGACCGGAGACCCGAGGGTGCGCCCATGGCGGACGCCACCGATCAGCGTGAGCTCGTCAGCCTCAAAACGCTGCCGCGGGCCCCGGCCATATCCAAGCCGGCGGCGGCCCATCTCGGCCTGGATCTCCTCGACCGTGATCTCGAGGCCGGCGGGCAGGCCTTCCATGATGACCACGAGGCCCTGACCATGGCTTTCACCGGCGGTGAGATAGCGAAGCATCTGGTCAGGCTATCTGGGAGCGTTTCGCCGAGCAGCGAGTTCAGTCACAGCCGCCGCCCGCATTGGCGCAGTGTCAGGACGATGGCCGAGCCAACGCTCCTGCTGCAGCGCGGCCTGATGGACGAGCATGCCGAGTCCATCGATCGTCGTTGCGCCAATGTCAACCGCGGCACACATCCACGCAGTTTCAAGGGGGTGATACACCAGATCAGCGACGATCTGTCCAGCACGCAGCAGGCTGGGGTCACACGCCATGTCGGCGGAGGTCGCCCCGTCTGGCTCGATGCCCATCCCCACACTTGTTGCGTTGATGACGATGTCCGCTCGCGTCACATCACTGACGATCCCGACAGATGCTGCTGGTGACAGCGTTGCGGCCTGTTCGGCACGATCCTGCGTGCGATTGAGCACCGTGATGTCGGCGGCGCCGGCGCGGCCGAGTGCGTCGATCACCGATCGCGCCGCGCCCCCGGCTCCGATCACAGCAACACGAGCATCGGTGACATCGACACCTGCCTCGGCAAGCGAGGCGACAAATCCAGCCCCGTCGGTGCTCGAACCCACGAGTTCGACACCATCCCAACTCACTGTATTTACCGCATCGAGTGCCCGAGCCGCTGGCTCGAGGCGATCGACGAGTCGAGCGACATCGGACTTGTGCGGCATCGTGACCGACAGCCCAGCCAGACCGAGGACGCGCATCGCGCTGATTGCCTCCTCAGCGCTCCCCCGGGCGATGTCGAACGCCGTGTACACCCAGTCAACGCCGGCAGAGTCGAACGCCGCCTGATGGATGACGGGCGACAGGCTGTGCGTCACCGGCGAACCGATGACTGCCGCAATGCGTGGTCCGGCGTGCTGCATCATCATCATCCACCAAATTCGACGTCGGCATACCGGGCAATATTCGCCTCGTGTTGCTCGAAGGTTGCCGAAAATGCGTGACTGCCGTCCTCATCAGCGAGCACGTAGAAGAAGTAGTAGCACTCCGACGGATTCGCCAGATCCTGACAAATGGGATCGCCTGGCGCTGGGTTCGCAGCCGGATTCAGCGCGGCTCTGATCGACGCGCGTCCTGGGTTTGCAATCGGCGTTCGCGGCAAGCCCGGTCGGGTGTACGTATTCCACGGCGTATCGATTTGACGGAGTTGGCTGAAGTCCAGGTTCGGGTCGCCATTGGTTTGATCACGGCCGTAGTACACCGACGCATCGATTTGGAGGAGGAACGGATCATCCGGGTTGAGCCGACTCACCGCCAGCCGATTGAGGATGACGCGGGAGATCTTCGCTCGATCCTCGGGAACAGCGGCCTCGCGTTCGATCATCGACGCGACGATCAGCGCTTCATAGGGGGTGTAGCCCAGCTGTGCTGCCTTCGACTCGATGTCTTCCTGTTCGCCAACGCGCTCCATGAGGCCGACCATGCGATCGAGCAATTGGGCCTCGGATTCGGCGTTCGACACCGAATAGGTGTCGGGGAACAGCAACCCTTCGAGGCTGCCCGTTCCGAAGGGCAGCCATTTGGTCGCCACATTCGGCGCAGTCGCCGCCGCAATGAATTCGGCTTCGTCCATCCGCTCGACCACAGCGTCGACGCGTCGACCCATGCGATCGATCGTAAAGCCCTCAGGAAACGTGACATTCGTCGTGGTCTGAGCTGGCGGTGTCTTGAGGCGTGCCAGCACGTTGCCCATGTGATCGTTGGCCCGGAGTTGATAGAAGCCGGGGATGATCTCAAGACCGTCATCGTCTCGTTCGACGTAGCGCGACCACACCGCAGCGTCGGAAATGAAACCGTCCTCGACAAGTTGTTCGGTCAACGACTCGAAGGTCGCGTCTTGCGCGATCTCAAAGTTCTGCAGCTCTCCTGGGTCACCGGCCGGGTTGATCTTGCCGAGGTACCACCAACCGACCAAGCCGGCAATGAGGATCAGGACGAGGACCAACACCATGGAGGTGTATGCGAGCCATTTCAGCGGCCGCGTTTGCCGGCGAAGCCGTTCCACCTGCCCGGTTTGGTCAGTGGAGTCCCAGGGATCGGTCGGCCAGTCCATCGCCGGCCGATTGTCAGGGTCGACCTGCGCCTCGGGCAGCAGCGGATCAAGCTGCGTCATGATCTCCCCCATGTGTTCCGACGGTGGTCAAGCCATGCTTGGAGCATCACCGCAGCAGCCATCTTGTCCACAATTTTGCGCTGCCGCTGGCCGCTGAGACCAGCTTCACGCATTGCCTGTTCGGCCGTCACCGTGGTGAAGCGCTCGTCATACATCTCCACAGGCACGCCGACAACGGTAGCGAGCTGTTTCGCCTCCTTGGTGGCACCCCGGGCTGCTGGTCCCTCCGATCCATCAAGCGACAGTGGCAAGCCAACCACCACGACATCACACTCCTCGATCTTGACCAGCCGCGCGATCTCGGCATGATCATGCCGTCGTGACTTCGACCGATACACGGTGGTGAGGGCCGACGCGATCGTGCCGGACAAATCGCTAACAGCGATGCCGACACGCTTGGAGCCGAGATCGACTCCGAGCGCCCGGACGCCGGGGACACGCTCCGAGCCGTTCATAGGAGCCCGATCACAGCACTTGGGGAACGGCCTCCGCAGCGATGCGCAGGGCCTCCGCGATGCCGGACGGATCTTTGCCGCCTGCTGTCGCGATGTCGCCCTTGCCGCCGCCCCCGCCGCCAACGGCACGCGCGGCGTCTTTGATCAGCAGCGACGCAGGTTTCGGGTTGCCTGGTGCGACTGCGCCCACAAGCGACACACCGCCCGTGTCGGTCTCGCCGACCAACACGACCACCTCAATCCCCGGCGTCTGGCGCACGGCGATGGCCAATTCACGCAAATCGCCTGGTGACAACCCGTCGACCTGTGTCACGACCACGCCTTCCACGGCAATATCGGCGAGTTCGCTCGCCCGACCCGCAGCGAGCTGGGATCGCAACGCCTTGATCTCATCTTGGAGACCCTTGACCTCGTCGAGCTTGCGCTGCACGCCTCCGAGTAAGTCGTCGGCTTGCGTACCGACCATCTGCGCCACCTCGGAAATGAGCGATTCGTCGCGCTGGAGCAGTGCGACGCTGGCGTCACCGCTGACCGCCTCGATCCGACGAAGGTTCGAACCGATCGACGACTCGCTGACCACCTTGATCGTCCCGATGTCGCCAGTCGCGCGAACGTGCGTACCGCCACACAGTTCGATCGTCGAGCCCGCCTCCAGCACTCGAACGATGTCGCCGTACTTGTCACCGAAGAACGCAATCGCACCGAGCGCCTCGGCTTCGTCCTTGGTCGTCTCGAAGATGCGCGTCGGCATGTTGCCCAACGTCTCGTGGTTGGCGATGTCCTCGATCTGCTTGATCTGCGCCGGTGTCACCGCGTCGTAGTGCGAGAAGTCGAAACGCAGCCGGTCGGGACCGACCATTGACCCGGCCTGCTTGACGTGCTCGCCGAGCACGTGGCGCAGCGCGTAGTGCAACAGGTGCGTGGCGGTGTGGTTGCGGCGAATGGCATCGCGACGCAGGACATCGATGGACGCCGTGCCGGTCTGCCCCACGCTCACGGTGCCGTCGGTGACACGCGCATTGTGGCGCCGCAGGTTCGGCAGTGCGAACGTGGTGTCGAGCACCGTTGCTGTGCCCGTATCGGTGGTGATCGTGCCGGTGTCGCCGATCTGTCCACCTGATTCCGCGTAAAACGGCGTGCGGTCAACAAAAATGTCGACCGTTGCGTTGCCGTCGGCATCAGCGGGACCGTCGAGAATCGCAAGCACGCGGCAGTCTGCGAAGTCGTCGGTGTAGCCGACGAACTCAGTGACTCCGAACTGGTCGAGCACGTCACGGAAGCCCTCGATTGCACCAGCGTCAGCGCCGCCCTTCTGGGCAGCCTTGGCGCGTTGCCGCTGGGCGGTCATATCGGCGTTGAAACCATCAAGGTCGACGTCGATGCTGCGTTCGCTCGCGATTTCCTGTGTGAGTTCGAGCGGGAAACCGTAGGTGTCGTGCAGCAGGAACGCGGTCGAACCCGAGAGTTTGTCGGTGTCATCATTGAGCTCGCCATCAAGGATGGCCAGACCGTTCTTCAGCGTGTGACGGAAGCGTTCTTCCTCCTTGCCGATGACGTCGGTAATGAAGCCCATGTTCTTGGTGACGTCCGGGTAGGCCTGCCCCATGACGTTGCCGGCAACCTCGACCAGGCGTGGCATGACGAGCTTGTCCGTGCCCAGCAGGTACGCGAAACGCACAGCTCGACGGATGATTCGGCGCAGCACGTAGCCGCGCGCCTCATTCGAGGGGAACACGCCGTCGTTGACCAGCATCGTGCTGGAGCGGGCATGCTCGGCGAGCACGCGCATCGCAAAGCTCGCACGGTCGTCGTAGTCGCCCACGATGTACTTGTGTCCGGTGATCGACTGCGCCTCGTCGATCAACGGTTGCATCAGATCGGTCTCCCAGACCGAGTCGACTCCCTGCTTCAGGGCCAGGATGCGTTCGAGGCCGGCTCCGGTGTCGATCGACGGCTTGGGGAGTGCCGTGCGCATCCCGTCAGCCGACTGGTTGAACTGCATGAACACGAGGTTCCAGAGTTCCATGAAACGATCCCCGGTCGGGTCGAGCAGTGGGCCACCGTCCGGGCCGAATTCGGGACCCCGATCGATGTGGATCTCGCTGCACGGCCCGCAGGGGCCGGTGTCGCCCATCTGCCAGTAGTTGTCCTTGTCACCCAATCGTTGGATGCGCTCCATCGGCACCCCAACTTGCTCGTGCCAAATGTGCTCCGCTTCATCGTCAGACTCGTGGACCGTGATCCACAACTTGTCGCCATCGAAGCCGAGGCCGCCTTGTTCGACCGATTCGGTCATCAGGTCCCAGGCGTAGGGAATCGCTGCCTCTTTGAAGTAATCGCCAAAGCTGAAGTTGCCAAGCATCTCGAAGAACACGAGATGTCGCTTCGTCCGGCCGACGTCGTCGAGGTCATTGTGCTTGCCGCCAGCGCGGGCACACTTCTGCGAGGCGGTCGCCCGCTTGAACGGCGGCTGCTCGTTGCCGACGAAGTAGTCCTTGAACGGAACCATGCCAGCAACGTTGAACAGCACCGTCGGGTCGTGCGGAATGAGACTCGCCGATTGCACGACGGTGTGGTCCTTTGCCGCGAAGAAGCCCGTGAAGGTGTCGCGCAACTGGTCGGCCGTCATCTGGCCCTCGAAAGTGCTCGTCATATCGCCGCCGATCCTACCGAGCGACCCATCAAGCAACGTGGAAGGTATACGGATGGGTTGCACCCGCGTTCTGGCAGTAGCTTGCATCGCCGTGAGCGGATCTGAGTCGCAGCCCATCGATGTCCACGAGTGGATCAGCTTCGACGACCCTGATGAGCACCGAACGTGGGTCTTCGATGCCACGTACCTACGATCCAACTACATGTGCATCTTCGGCTGCGGCTGCAAGGGCATCCTCGACGAACCTGCCCCGGAGTTGATGCAGGGCTGCTGCTCGTTCGGCGCCCATTTCGTTGATGAAGCCGATGTCGACAACGTGAAGTCCTACTTCGACCGTGTGGAACCCAAGCACATGCAGTTCCATGCCAAGGCGGCGACCACCAAGAAAGGGCAGCCCGGCTATCTACGTGACGGCGACCCGGACGACGAGGGCAATCCGACCACCATGACCCGGCTGGTGCGTCACGAAGGTACCAAGGCCTGCATTTTCCTGAACCGACCTGGATTCGAAGGCGGCGCCGGGTGCGCGCTGCATATCGCAGCCGATGATCACGACGAACGAATGATGGACTGGAAGCCGCAGGTGTGCTGGCAAGTCCCACTGCGGCTCGAACATTCCAACGACGAGTCAGGTCATGTCACGTCACGATTGCGAGAGTGGAAACGCCGCGACTGGGGAACAGGGGGCGAAGACTTCGGCTGGTGGTGCACCGAAGAGCCCGAGGCCTTCGTCGGCAGCGAGCCGCTTTACCGGTCAGCCCGCGACGAAATTGTCGAGCTGATTGGCGCGCCGATCTACGATCAAATGGTCCAACTGCTGGAACGGACCGAGTGGGTGCCGCTGGCGCATCCCGTCGTGAGGCGCTGAAACGCCCAACCAGAACGGCGAAGCGCAGCTACTCGTCGTCGTCGTCGTCGAACTCGACGCCGTACTTGGCGGCCAGCTCGGCGTACTCGTCATCGCCAGATGACTCGTTGTCACTGGACACGGCGTCGTCGCGGCCACCGAGGCCGAGATCGAACGCTCCTGGTCCGGACTGCTTAAGTTTTCTCGCCTCTTCGAATCGGCGATGACGACCCTTCTTCACGACAGGGCTCCCACACTAGAAAGTTGACATTGAGCCAGATTGTACCGGCCTGTCCTGGTATTTCGCGGACACTCCACCACTCTGACCCCCGTATGATCGATTCACAATGATGCACACGGTGGCAGTCTTGAACCAAAAGGGAGGTGTCGGAAAGACAACAGTCACACTCGGCCTTGCCTCCGCCGCCGCTGCCGCTGGACGCAGAGTCCTGGTCATCGACCTGGATCCGCAGGGTTCGAGCTCATGGGTACTGGGGGTTGAACCCAACTCCGTTGGCGTCACCGTCGGCGATGTGCTTGAAAAGGCGCCCATCAAACGAGCAATTGTGCCGTCTGCCTGGTCAGACCTCGTCGACGTCGTTCCTGCAACGGCCGATCTCCAACGCCTCGAGAGCGGGCAAGCAGAGTCGAAGCGAGCCGGACGACTCCGCAAGGCGCTTGGTGCCAATCGCATCGGGGACTACGAAGTCGTTCTGATCGACTGCCCGCCATCACTCGGGAATCTCACGACGAACGCGCTCACCGCAGCGCGCCACGCGCTCGTCGTGGTCGAACCCTCTGCCCTTGGATTACGCGGTATCGGCGGCGTCGCCGATGCCATCGACGCCGTCTGGGACGACCACAATCCCGACCTCGAACTCTCCGGCGTCATTCTCAACCGCGTCCCAGCGGTGTCGTCAGAGGCCGAGCGCCGCATCGCTGAATTGACCCGAATCGTCGGTTCATCGGCAATCTGGCAGCCATCGGTACCACAGCGGGTGATCTTCAATCAGGCGGTCGGCGAACGACGATCGATTCACTCCTACGCCAGCCGCGCAGCCGAGCCGATTGCAGTCTTCGATCGCCTCTGGTCACGGCTCCGCACATCGATCCATCACGCTGCCCGCTGAGTACGGGCGAGACGGCCGGTCCCGACCCCAAAGTCACTGCGACCCCAAGTAACTGAGTGACGGCTGGCCCCGACCCCAAAGTCACTGCGACCCCAAGTAACTGAGTGACGGCCGGTCCCGACCCCAAAGTCACTGCGACCCCAAAGTGGTTAGGCGACGGGAATCAGCTTGAGTCGGCCTGCCTCGAAGGTCAACCCCGCTTTGCCGGCAACCAGTTCTTGAATGCCTTCACCGAGCATCGCCGCCCGCCAACCATGGGCCAGCCTGGCATCGTCGTCACCGCGGAGAAAGGCCACGATGTCTGCTCGTGTACCGAGTAGCACGGTGTCGATTTTCTCATCACGGGCGAGCTGACTGACCCACGCCGACACCAGCGTGACCGCTGGTCGCAGATTTCGATCGAGATCATCGGGTGATGCCGGCGCATCCGGCGGCTCATTGCCTTTGCCGTCCTGCACCGCCTGCAAGAGCTCTTCGGCAATTCCGCCCCGCGAGTGGCGATCATCGATCCCTCGCGCCTGAGTGAGTTCCTTGAGGGTTGACGGGCTGCGCTGGGACACACCGAGGATCGCGAGGTCAGGCAAGACCTGCCGAACCGGGATATCGACGCGCATCGCTCGGCGCTCGCGCCACGCTGCTACGGACTGTGCCACCGCGCGGGCACCGGGCCGGAGCGATCGGCTGTCCTTCAGCCGGAGCCATGCGTCTTCTGGATTGGCTCCGCTGACGGGCCTGTTCCGAAGTTCTTCACATGCGTCGTCGGCCCACTGTGTTCGGCCTACCTCTTCGAGCTTGGCCCCGAGCAGGTCGTGCACCTCGAGCAGATACTCGACATCGATCGCCGCGTACTGGCACTGATTCTCGGTGAGCGGTCGCCGCAACCAGTCGGTCAGCCGGTCCCCTTTGGCCGGGGTGATATTGATCTCACCCTGCAACAACGCCACGAGTGATGGAGTGCCGTAGCCAACGAAACCAGCGGCGAGTTGTGTATCAAACATCAGGTTCGGAACGCTGCCAACCGCATGGGTGAGCACGTCGAGATCCTGCTGAGCAGCGTGGATGACGCACAGCGATTCACTGGCAAAAAGCCGACCGAACCCCGAGATGTCGACAGCGAGCGGGTCGATCAACGCCAATTCTTGAATACCGTCGCGACCGTCGGGCTGCCAGGCGACTTGCACCAGTGCCAGCTTCGGCCAGTACGTCCGCTCGCGGTGGAACTCCGTATCGAGGGCATACCGATCGACGTTGAGTAACTCGGTCAGGACATCATCGAAGTGTTCCTGCGTGTCGACCCACTGGTAGCCGATCTCGCCAGGGGCGTTCTGTGCTGGTTTGCTTGCGCGATCCTTGCGCACTCCGGAACGTGCCATGTCAGCGACCCGAGACCGCATCGTGGCCGCCGGCCCACCAGGCCATCATCCCGCCGGCAACGTTGACGACGTTCTTGCCCTGAGCAGCGGCGAACTCGCACGCTCGATAGCTACGCCCACCAACTTTGCAGATCACATAGGTGGGCTCGGTGGCACCATCGTCGCCGAAGGCGTCAAGACGGTCAGGCACCGTTCCGAGAGCTACGTGGACGGCAGACTCGATGTGACTGTCGACCCACTCGTTGTCTTCGCGCACGTCGACGAGTCGGACATCACCGGCCGCCTGCAGCAGCAAGAGTTCGTCCACCGTAATTTCAGGAATGACCACGCCGCGACCCTACTGGCCTGCATCGCTGGAACTCGGAACGTCCGGCGGTCGATTGACGTTGGTCATTGCCCGAGGCGTGACCTGAACGGTTTGCGTGTCGATCTCGGCGAGCACGCGGTGGACTGCCCGTTCGCCGCCGTCAAAGAGGGCGACCACGTCATCCAAGGAAGCGCGACTCCAGACGACCAGCGCCGGCTCGAGCCGGTCAGTCTGGGCGACCGTTGCAGCGCGTCCGGGATCGGCGTGGGCCGCATCGAGCAGGTTGCGCACCGTCCCAGCATCGAGAAGTGGCAAGTCGCAAGCGGCGACCAGCACGTGCGACACCCCGGTGAAGTGGCGCAGTGCGGTGATGACGCCACCGAGGGGGCCCTCACCGGGAACGCCATCGGCGACGACGGGGAGTTCGAGCGCAGCAAGCTCCGACGGCGACCCGCCCACCAGGGCAATGTCTCCGCACCCGCCATCGGCGAGTGCCCGTGCCACGCACTGCGCCATGGGGACGCCGGCAACGTCAATCAGCGCCTTCGTCCGGCCCATTCTGCGGCTTGCGCCCCCGGCGAGAATTGCTCCTGCGACAGGCTCCATGTGTCTCGCGGCAGCCAGTCAGTCAATCAGTCAGCCAGTCAGCCAGTCGGTCAGCCGGTTGGGTCGAGCTGAAGGAGGAACAGTGTGATCCGTTCAGCCTCGTCGGTTTCGCCGATCTCCGCAGCCATGGCCCCCAGGCCCCGCAGCGCGCGGAGAAATCCGTGATTCGTGGGTTCTGCCCACCTGACGTAGCCACTCCCCCGCCAGCCATTGGCCCGCAAGGTGTCGAGGCCCCGGTGATACCCGACGCGGTAGGCCGCGTAGCGCTCCATCGTGTCGCGGCCGAGATCGCCCAGTTCTGCCCAGCCCGCAAGGAATCGTGGCGATGCCGCCACAACCGCGGCAACAGCGGCCCTGCATTCCCCTTCGGGCAACGCCAACGCCTCGGCGAGCCGTTGAGCATCGACGGGGTCTGGTGCGGGAAGGACGGTGGTCGGAAGTCCCGAGGACATGTTGATCGGCTGGTCGCTCATCGCCAGCGAGCGTACAGAGCGCCGCACCAACCCGCCATTAGGCTCTCATCGTGTCTGCCCTCACACTTGATGCAGCCAAGAGTCTCTCCATCACGGTCGTTATCGTGTTTCTCGTCGGTTCGCTCGCAGCCGCGTGGATCATGAAGACGATCATGCAGAAGGTGGTCGTCATCGCCGTGTTGCTGCTCCTCGCATTCTCGGTGTACAGCCAACGCACGTCATTGCAGGACTGCGCTGACAAGGTCCAAGGCAACTTCACCCGTGACGGCACGAGCGTGACCGTGACCGACACCGAGTGCTCGTTCTTCGGCGCCAAGGTCACCATCACAGATCCGCGCACCGAGTGACCGAGCCAACACCCCCAAACACCAGCCCCGACCGACCGATTCCGCCCGCGACTCTCGCCCGATTGACCGCCGCAAAGGCGATTGCTAACACGGCGTTGCGCTGGATACCGCCATTTCTGCCCACGCTCGAGCGCGCGTTCGGCGTCTCCACCACTCAACTCACGACCGTGTTGGGTCTCGGCGAAACAGCGGGGCTGTCGACCGTGCTCGTCGGCAAGCATCTTGATCGAGGGCGCGAACGCCTCATCATGATCGGCGGGTTGTCAACCATTTCCGTCTCGTCGGTCATCGCACTCGGCGGTTCGATCTGGACATTTGCTGTCGCATTCGTCCTCCTGATCCTCGGTGTCGCCAACTTCACCGTGGCCGGGCACGCCTGGATCAGCCACCGAATCGACTACCGATGGCGGGCACGTTCGATCGGGCTGTTCGAAACGTCGTGGGCGCTTGCACTGCTCGTTGGCGGTCCGATCATCGCGATCCTGATCAACGTCTTTGGCTGGCGTGGCCCTTTCGTCTTCCTCGCAGTCGCATGTGCCCTCGCTGCACTGGGCGTTGCCCTCTCGCTCCCGGTCGCACCCCGTCGACTCGCCGGCGACACCGTCGACCACCCGCGTCAGCGCCTCACGCCAAAGGCATGGTTCGTCGTGGTGGGATCAGCCACGCTCGCACCGGCGGGGTTGTCGATCTTTGTCATCTCGGGAACCTGGCTCGACGACGAGTTCGGAGTGTCGACCGGAGGGCTGGGGCTCATCGTGATGGGCTTCGGGGCCTTCGAACTGGTCGCAAGCATCGGCACAGCGACCTTTGCCGACCGGATCGGAAAGATGAAGTCAACGCTTGGCGGCGCCGCCGTCGTGCTGCTCGGCCTCGCCGTGATGCTGTCCGCCGGCGGCCGACTCTGGGTCGGCGTCGCCGGCCTCCTCGTCCTGTTGATCGGTTTCGAGTATGGATTCGTCACCTCGCTCTCGCTCGTCAGCGAAGCGATGCCTGACGCCCGCGGTACCACGCTCGCGATCGGCAACGCCGTCGGCACCCTCACTCGAGGCGCCGGCACCATCCTGACCGGCGTGCTGTACAGCGCCTACGGCATCGGCGGATCGGCAGCCCTGTCCGCCGCCGCAGCCGCCATCTCAGCCGCCTGCCTCCTCGTCAGCCGACGCCTCGACTGAGCCACTCGCGCAGCAGCATCGCCAATTCGGTCGGGTGCGTGTTGGGCGCACCATGTCCCGCACCATCGAGCCGAGCGAACGTTCCGCTCGGCAGCATGTCGGCAAGTAACTGCATCCCTCGTTGGTGATGCGCTCGGCCGTGCTCGCCACCAACAGCAAGCACCGGGCAACGGACGTCATCGGCGTTCCATGGCGGCGCCCGACGCAGATCGTTGAGCTCGCCCACCATCGCCACACCCTCGGCACGCCTTCCGGCGCGAGTCCCCTCTGGCAATCGCTCCCACCGCTCATCGCCGACGAGGCGACGCATGAACGCTTCGGCCGCGTCTTCCGGAGTGGCGGCTTGCGCCGCAGCGCCGCCTGCCCCGCTGCTCGGCCACCAATCGAACCACGACAGCGGCGTCTCGTACACGACAGCTCGAGTGATCAGCTCCGGCCGTCGAGCTGCCAGACCCAGCACAACGTTGCCGCCAAAACTGTGCCCGAACGCCAGGTCGATGCTCCGAGCCGGCACGTGACGGTCGAGCACCAGGGCCAGATCGGCAATCTGCTCATCGAGCACGTACGGCGAGCCAACCTCACTCGACTTGGCATAGCCGCGCCGGTCGTACCGGATCACGACGGCAGTCGCGTCGAGCTGCCTGCTGAGTCGCAGCATGCCTGCTGACCGGTCCATCGAACCGTGGCACAAGACGACCAACGGAAGGGTGAGATCGTCGACGTCGCCCGCCACTGCGGAGAACAAGTCAGTCGACATGAACGATGCGCATCACGTCGGATGCGGCTCGACCGACCCACGAACGTTTCGGCAAGTTACGGTCGAGGTCGGTTTGGCGCTGGGCAGGCGCGCCTGCCAGAACCACCACGGTGTCGCCATGGCGCACCATGCCGGCACGCAGCGCCGTTTCAACAGCAAACCAGACCATCTCGTCGGTGGACTCATACGTGCCGACCTGCATCGGGATCACGCCCCAGGTGAGCGCCAGGCTCCGCACCATCGACGCTTCTGGCGACAGGGCGATCATCGCGGCGTCCGGCCGGAATCGCGCCATGGCCCGCGCCGTTCGACCACTGTTCGTGCAACACAGGATGGCCGATGCTTTCGAATCGATCGCCGCCTGCGATGCAGCGTGGGTAAGTGCCGCTGTCACGCGGTCACCGTGCTCCATTGGTTCGTGCCGGCCATCGAGTTGCACGCGGCCCAAACGGTCTGCCCACTGACGGTAGCTCGCTGCCGACTCGGCTCGCTCGGCGATCTTGCCCATCGTGGTCACGACTGCAACAGGGTCACGGCCGATCGCCGTCTCACCCGACAACATCACTGCGTCGGTGCCATCGAACACCGCATTGGCGACATCGCTCACCTCAGCACGGGTGGGTGCAGACGCCGTGATCATCGACTCGAGCATCTGCGTCGCGGTGATGACCGGCGTGCCCACTTCGACGCAGTGTCGAATGATCTTCTTCTGCAGGTGCGGAACGTCTTCGATGGGACAGTCGATGCCGAGATCGCCGCGAGCCACCATCACCGCATCGGACATTTTCACAATGTCGTCGAGGTTGGCAATCGATGAACTCGTTTCGATCTTCGCGATGAGTTGTGCGCGCGACCCGACAACGTCACGCACCCGCTGAACGTCGATCGCTTGGCGGACGAACGACACGGCGATGAACTCGACCCCCGCCGTTGCCATCTCTTCGGCGAGCACCAGGTCTTCGTCGGTCGGAGTGGTCAGCCGCAGCTTGTCTGACGGCAGATGCACACCGGGCTGACCATTGGCAGTGCCACCCGTTTCGACGCGGACGATGGCGCACTCGTCACCAACCGACTGCACCGACATCGAGATTGCACCGTCACCGAGCATCACGTGCCCGCCGATCATCAGGTCTTCGAGCAGCGTTTCGTACTGCACGTAGATGCAGTGTGAGCCACTCGGCTCATCACCGGCACGAAGCTCCACCAACTCGCCGACAGCGAGCACGGCTCCGCCCTCAGGGAAGCGACCCGAGCGAATCTTGGGGCCTGGCAAGTCGGCCAGCACCGCCACCTCTTTACCAACCGCTTCTGCAGCGGCGCGCACCGTGCTGAGCCGCAGGAGGTGTTCGTCGATCGTGCCGTGGCTCAGGTTGAGACGCACGACGTCGACACCCGCACGCATGAGGTCTTGAAGACCTGTGGGGGTGTCACTTGCCGGGCCAATGGTGGCCACGATCTTCGTCCTACGTGTCATATCTGCTTGTCTATCGTCAATGGAGTTGTTGTTGATTCGCCACGCACTGCCAATTCGACGCGAGTTGGAGTCCGGCGCTGCCGACCCCGAGTTGTCCGAAGAAGGCCACGCCCAAGCAGCGCACCTCGCTGAGTATCTCTCATCGGAGCATCTCGATGCGGTCTATGCGAGCACAATGCAGCGCGCGCGTCAGACCGCGGAGCCGGTGGCGGCGCAGCGCAATCTCGACATCGAATTGCGCGACGGCATCACCGAGTTCGATCGTTTCAGCTCCGAGTACATCCCCGTCGAAGAGTTGAAAGCCAACAACGACCCACGCTGGCAAGAGATGCTGGACGGCGTCTGGGACGGTGACGAGACCCAGGAGGAATTCCACAGCCGGACGGTCGGCACGATCGAAGAGATCGTCGCGGCGCATCGCGGGCACCGCGTTGCTGTGGTTTGCCATGGCGGCGTCATCAATGCCTACCTCACCACCATCCTCGACATGACGGGCGACTTCAGCCGCGGCTTCTTCTATCCGAACTACACCTCGATCCACCGGGTTGCCGCGTCCTCGAACGGCGACCGCTCAGTCATCACGATCAACGAGACCAGCCACCTGCGTAATACCGGGCTGCCCATGGGTCTCTTTCAGAAGGGATGACCCACGTGACCTCCCACCCAGAGAGTGCCGCCGAGATTGCGGACCTGATCTCCTTCCTCGACGCGTCTCCTTCGCCGTGGCACGCAGTCCAGTCGAGCGTTGCTCGTCTCGACGGCTTCACCCAACTCGACGAGACAGCCGCCTGGAATGGCATTCCCTCACACGGATACGTGATCCGCGGCGGAGCGATCGTGGCGTGGAAACTCCCGTCTGAAAGCAGCGCCGCGACACCGTTCCGGATCGCCGGCGCCCATACAGACTCGCCGTGCCTGCGCGTGAAGCCACAGCCCGACACGGGCAGCGCCGGCTGGAAACAGTTGGGGGTCGAGGTCTACGGCGGCATCTTGAACAACACGTGGCTCGATCGTGACCTGGGTGTTGCTGGACGCCTCGTCGCTCGCGATGGCTCGACCACGCTGGTCGACGTTCGACGCCCAGTCGCTCGTGTCCCGCAACTCGCCGTGCACCTCGATCGCAACGTCAACGAGGGCGGTCTCGTCCTCGACCGGCAACAACATCTCACTCCCGTGTGGGGCGTCGGCACCACATCGCCTGGCGAATTCTCTCGGTGGATCGGTGGCGAAGCCGGCCTCGACACGCCGCCCACCTGGTGGGAGCTCTGCCTGTACGACACGCAAGGCGCCGCTGTCATCGGCGCTGACCAATCGCTGCTCGCGTCAGGGCGCCTCGACAACCAACTGTCGTGCTGGGCTGCGGTCCGTGCGCTCAACGCAGCTCAACCGATTGATCACATCGCGATGATCGTGCTCAACGATCACGAAGAGGTCGGCTCGTCAAGCGCCACCGGCGCAGCGGGTCCGCTGCTCGAATCCGTACTCGGACGCTTGGTCTCGACGCGTGGCGGAGCGAATGACGATCTCCCTCGTGCGCTCGCCGGATCGCTGTGCATCTCGGCCGACAACGCACACGCGGTCCATCCGAACTATCTCGAACGTCACGAGCCCGGGCACCGCCCCGTCGTCAACGGTGGGCCCGCCCTCAAGATCAACGCCAATCAACGGTATGCCACATCTGCAGAGACCGCCGCGGCATTCCAAGTCGCGTGCGAGGACGCCGGCGTCCCTTGGCAAGTGTTCGTTTCGCGCAACAACATGCCGTGCGGATCGACCATCGGGCCGATCACCTCTACCCGTCTGGGCATTGCGACTGCCGACGTCGGCGTGCCGCAGTTGTCGATGCATTCGTCACGCGAGTTGTGTGGCGGCGATGACCCCGGACATTTGGCGGCGGCCTTGACCAGCTTCTTCAGCTGAGCCGTTCAGTTGATCGAGGCTTGCGCCTCGTCGTACAACCGCTGTAGCTCGCTGTGCAGCTGCTCGGTCACCGCCGCAACGGCCTTGCGTGATGCTCGACCGTTCTCGCCAACTTCGGCTCGAATCGGTTCACCAATGATCACCTTGACCTTGCGCGGGAACACAAACTTTGCGCCGCGTGGCATCACCCTGTCCGACCCGCCGATACCCACGGGAATGATCGGCACACCAGCTTTGGCTGCGACGAACGCAGCGCCATCGAACAGCGGTTGCACGATCGGGCCGTCCTTGCGTTCACCTTCGGGAAACAGCACGAGCGGTTCACCGCCACTGAGCACGGCGATCGATCGTTGCAACGCCTCGCGATCAGCAGTTCCGCGCGACACCGGAAACGTGCCCAAGGCCGAGATGAGCTTGCCAACCGTGGCGTACTTCCACATCGAGTCCTTGCCCATAAACCGGACGCGACGTCGAGTGACGCAGGCCGCAATCGGCGTGTCGACGTAGCTGCGATGCACCGGAGCCAACACGTAGGCCCCCTCAACCGGCAGACGGTCCTTGCCATCGATCTTCATGCGCGTATACAGCTGTGTGAAGCCGCAGACAATCGTGCGGAAGAACACGTACAAGACCTTCTCGGACCGGCTCGCCCCGGCAAATCCGGTCTCAACCCGCGACATCATCACTCCCTGGACTCGGGGTCAGGAGACGGAGGACCGAGTCGACCACGTCGGTGATCGACAGGCCACTGGTGTCGACCACGACGGCGCCGCTTGCTTCGATCAGCGGGCTGTCAGCACGAGACGAGTCCTTTCGATCGCGCTCGATGATCGACGACTCGACATCGTCGACGTCGCCACCGATCTCAGCCACGCGCCGCTCGGCGCGCACCCGCGGTGACGCGGTGATGTACAGCTTGAGTGCGGCGTCGGGAAACACGACCGACCCGATGTCTCGCCCCTCGACGACGCCACCACCTCGCGCCGCGACCCATTCCCGCTGGCGGCGAACCAACTCGGAGCGAACCGAGCTGTTCGCAGCGACCGAACTCACCGCAGCGGTCACTGCGCGTCCCCGAATCTCGATGCTTGCATCGACGCCATCCACCGTGATGCCATCGTCCTGCACACTGAGTTCGATTGCGGCGGCCACCCGTGCGACCGACTCGATGTCGCCCGGATCCAGCCCCCGTCGAAGCACACCGAAGGTGACGCCCCGGTACATCGCGCCCGTGTCGAGATATCCCAACCCGAGGCGCGACGCGACCGCTCGGCCGACCGTGCTCTTGCCAGCGCCCGCTGGACCATCGATGGCGATCACCACGTCGCCTGTGGGTCCGCCCGTCGAAGTCACCAGCTCACCCCGACCGGGCGACCTTCGTCATAACCAGATGAACTCTGCACTCCGACCACGGCTCGTTCTTGAAACGCCGGGATCGAAGCGGCCCCCGCGTAGGTACACGCCGACCGCAGCCCAGCGACAATTTGATCGATGATGTCCTCGACACTCGGACGCTCAGGATCGAGATACATCCGGGAGGTGCTGATGCCTTCCTCGAACAACTCCTTGCGGGCTCGATCGAACGAGCTTTCAGCACGGGTGCGGTTCTTCACTGCGCGGTTCGACGCCATCCCGAAACTTTCCTTATACAGCCGTCCTTCCGGATCACGGAGCGTATCGGCAGCTGATTCGTAGGTTCCAGCAAGCCATGAGCCAAACATCACGTTGGCGGCACCACCCGCGAGCGCCAGCGCCACGTCGCGCGGGAACCGCACGCCACCGTCTGCCCAGATGTGCTTGCCCAGCTGGGCTGCCTCGGCAGAGCATTCCAGCACGGCGGAGAACTGTGGCCGACCCACTCCTGTCATCATCCGAGTCGTGCACATCGCACCTGGGCCCACGCCGACCTTAATGATGTCGGCACCGGCCTCGATCAGTTCGCGGGTTCCGTCGGCAGTGACGACGTTGCCAGCGACAATGCATGCGTCGGGCAGCGCCGCCCGCACCGCTTCGACCGCGCGCAGCGTTCGCGTCTGATGGCCGTGCGCCGTGTCGATGACGAGCACGTCGGCGCCCATCCGGGACAGTTCAGTGGCACGCGCTGCGGGGTCACCGTTGATTCCAACTGCGACGCCGACCAGCAGACGACCTTCGGCATCGACCGCTGGGCGGTAGATCGTCGATCTCAGGGCGCCCTTCCGCGTGATGACCCCCAGGAGTCCCCCGTCGTTGCTCGCCGGATCAACTACCGGAGCCACGTTCAGGCGCATCTCTTCGAGTTGGTCGTATGCGGTGGCAGGATCGACGTCCGGATCGACGATGTGCAGGTTGCGCGTCATCACCGCGTGCAACTGGGTGAAGCGGTCGACGCCTTCCTGATCGTGTTCGGTGAACACACCCACCGGCTTGCCGTCGTCGACAATCACGACGGCGCCATGCGCTCGCTTGTGGATCAACGACATGGCATCACCGATCGTCGCATCCGGACCCAGGGTGATGGGAGTCTCAAAAACGGGGTGGCATTGCTTGATGTAGGCCACGACTCGGCCGACGACGTCGACAGGAATGTCTTGAGGCAGGATCGCTATCCCGCCGCGTCGAGCGACCGTTTCCGCCATGCGCCGTCCCGCGACAGCGGTCATGTTTGAGACGACGAGTGGGATCGTTGTTCCGATGCCGTCCGGAGTCGACAGGTCGACATCCATCCGTGAGGCCACATCGGACAAGCTGGGGACCATGAAGACGTCGCTGTAGGTCAGATCGTGGTCGGGTTCGTGAAGGAGGCGCATGGGTCACTCTCGATTCGGGCACAGCGTGCAAGGCGGCACCACGATACGGCCTAGGGTTGCCACTGCATGGGATCAGTGGTGCTGGTACACGGTTGGGGTGGTTCGTTCGCAACCACCTGGCAACGAAGTGGGTTGACCGCGTTGCTCGAAGACGGCGGCAAGAAGGTCGTCGGTGTCGACCTGCTCGGGCATGGTGCAGCACCGAAACCGCATGACCCGGAGGCGTACAACGACCTGACCGCCCGCGTCTTCGATGCGATTGACGCTGCCTCGCCAGACGAACCGATCGAGGCAGTCGGATTTTCGCTCGGAGCGATCACATTGCTGCGAGCGGCAATCGCTCGTCCCGATCGTTTCAGCCGCCTGGTGTTGGCGGGAATCGGCAAGAATGTGATCGAGCGAGATCAGGAAGGTGCGACGCGCATCATCGAGGGGCTCGAGAGCGTCATCGAGAGCGGTGAGGCGACCCCCGCAGTTCTCGCCGACATGGACCATACGGCTCGGCTCTTCGTGCAGTACGCCCAGCAGCCTGACAACGACATCGTTGCGTTGGCCGCTGTCATGCGTCGTGCTTCAGCCAGCGAGCTTGATGCGACGTTGTGCTCCGCAGTCACCTGCCCGGTACTCATCGTGGTCGGCGACCAGGACTTCGTCCATCCTGCTGACGAGTTGGCGTCGTGGTTTCCGCAGGGCCAATGCGAGACGTTGCGCAATGTCGACCACTTTGCCACGCCGGAGGCGTTCGGCTTCTTCGACGCCACACTCGAGTTCCTCGACGCGATCTGAGCCGTGTCGCTCCTCTCGACCGACGTCGGTCGTGCCGCCGAGGTACTTCGCGCCGGAGGTCTCGTCGCCGTTCCCACCGAAACGGTCTACGGGTTGGCGGCCGATGCGTCGAATTCTGCTGCCGTTGATCGGATCTTCGCGGTCAAAGGGCGTCCAACGGGTCATCCGTTGATCGTTCATCTCGCCGATGCCGATGACCTCGACACCTGGGCTGACAACCCGGCACCGATTGCACGCACGCTGGCAGATCTCGCGTGGCCGGGTCCCCTCACGTTGATTGTGCCTCGATCTTCGCTCGTGCCTGATGCGGTCACGGGCGGGCGCGACACCGTGGGCCTACGCGTGCCGTCACATCCGGTCGTCCGCGACCTGCTGCGACGAACTGGGCTTGGCATCGCTGCGCCCTCAGCGAATCGATTCGGTTCGGTCAGCCCGACAACGGCGGAGCACGTCCTGGCAGACCTCGGCGACTACCTCGACCCCACACGCGACCTCATCCTCGACGGCGGTCCGTCGACCATTGGCGTCGAGAGCACTATCGTCGACACCACTGTGGATCCGCCACAACTGCTTCGTGCCGGGCCGCTGACCGAGGAACAGATCGGGGCACTCGCGACCGCATCGGGCCCCTCGCGAGCCAGCGGCATGCTGACATCGCATTACGCACCGCGCTGCGAGGTACGCCTGGTCGATCATCCAGACGATGCAATGGCACTGCGCGCAGGAACGCCCGGTGCACGCGTGCTTGACCTCACCGGCGATCTCGTGGCGTACGCCCGGCTGCTGTATGCCGAGCTGCGATCAGCCGACGACGAAGGTGTTCGGGTGCTGATTGCCGTGTTGCCCGCGCCAGAAGGACTGGGTCTTGCGATCCGGGACCGACTGGAGAAGGCCGCTGCCCCTCGCCCACGCTGAGGGCATCACCTGATCCTCGCCATGACATCCTCACGGCCCCGCGGCGGCAGCACCTCGCGTTACCGCCAGTCGTAGCGGTTCAGCTGGTCGATCCAAGTGTCGCGCACCCGTTCGATGTCCGGGACCGGCTGTCCCGCCTCATTTGCCAGCGTGATACTCACCGTCGACGCACCAGCGTCGGGCACAAGTTCCAAACGGCACCAGCAGGGAGTCGGCTCGTGGAGATGCGTGTCGAGCCGGTAGGGCGGGTCGTCGTCGAGGACCTCGCCGATCCAGCTGGACACCACCAGCAGTGCTTCGAAGGTTTCGACAGGGAGTGCCTCGACGGTGAACGACGGAACATCTCGTGACACGCCCGTCGGCTCGTCATGGGGTTCGCTGGCCGACCGGTCGACGGACGCCACTGCCGTGACGCGGTTGGCGATCTCCTGCAGCGCCCGACCGGCAGCTTGGTTGATCGAGCGCATCTTCTCGGCATCGCCGCCGGCGTCAGGATGGTGCAGTTTGGCGAGGTCGCGACGCGCCGTTCGGACCGCCGCAGGGGACGCAGTGTCATCCAATCCGAGCACCGCGAACGGATCGCTCATCGGTCGCGCAACGCGGCGTAGCGTTCGCGGAGCGTCTCGTCCGACGCGGAGCGTTCCACAGCGATGCCCTCCCCGAGTCCCCAACGGTGCTGAATCACCGCGTGATCAACCTGCTCGAACACTGCTGCTGCCTGCACCGCTGCGCCGGTCGCGACAGCTTGCCCAGCCTCGCTGAGGACCACCGGCGCGTCGATCATCGCAGCCATCACCTGCTGCAAAGCCTGCGAGCGTGCCGCCCCGCCCGTCAGGAGCACCCGGCCGTCGAGCTGGGTGAGTTGACGAAGTGCGTCGAGGCCATCGAGCAGACCGCAGGTGACACCGTCGACGGCAGCACGAGCAAACTGCTCGCGGGTGATGTCGCTTCGAATGCCGTCCAACACTCCGGTGGCTTCAGGACGATTCGGTGTTCGCTCGCCATCGAAGTACGGCAGCAGCACCGGCCCGCCCGGCTCGGCCGCAAGCGCGAGTCGGTCGAACTCGGCGTGCTCGACACCAAGGAGATGGCGGATGGCATCCAGCACCTTTGCCGCATTCGACGTACACACGAGCGGCAAGAAGCGGCCGGTCGCATCAGCAAACCCGGCGACAGCACCCGTTGGATCGGCGGTCGGCGTCTTCGAGACGGCGTAGACCGTGCCCGACGTTCCGATCGAGATCACCGCATCGCCTGGTCCCAGCCCGACACCGAGGGCACCGGCCATGTTGTCCCCAGTGCCGGGAGCCACGACCGCGTTCCCGCTGGCCATCCACTGTCCAGCGGTCTCTCGTGGACCCAGAACATCGGGCACAACGGCGGCCCAGTCGCGATGCGCATCGATCAACTCGAGCACGTCCCATCGGTACTCCCCTGCGGCTGGGGACCAATACCCCGTGCCTGACGCATCGCCTCGATCAGTGGTCACTCGACCAATCGGCGCGCCCGGCGTGATTGATCCTGTCAGCCGCGCCGTGAGGTAGTCGTGCGGCAACATGACCCTGGTGACACGTTGCCAGGCATCCGAACGGCATCGCTGCAGCCAGGCCAGCTTCGTGACCGTGAAGGCCGCCACCGGAACGCTGCCGACCGCGTCGGCCCACGCGGCGGGTCCGCCGAGCCGGATGTTGAGGTCGTCGGCGTCGGGAGCGGACTCGGTGTCGTTCCAGAGTTTGGCAGGGTGCACGGGAACGGCGTCTTCGTCGAGAGCAACCATGCCGTGCTGCTGCCCGGCCACGCTGATTGCTGCAACCGTCGGCGAGCCCGCCGCGGCCCATGCGGTGTTGAACGCCGTCCACCAGCTTTCGGGGTCCTGTTCGCTCACTGGCGCGACGACCGCTGGATGTGACGCAGACGACGAGGCCATCACCTCGCCTGATGCAAGATCTCGGATTTCGATCTTCGTCGACTGCGTGGACGAGTCGACACCGGCGATGAGGGGCATGTGAGAAATCTACGCGGCAAGATTTAGGCGGGCGCGATCCAGGACGGAGACGTGCCCCATTCATCGTCGAAAACGATCTCGCCCACGGGCTTGCGTTTGAGCGGTCCATGCCTGCCTGCTGGAACCCCGAGGGTGATGCACGCGGAGAGCGCCGCGCTGTCGGGAATCCCCAGCATCAACCGCAACTCGTCTTCCACGCCGAGGTGCCACATCGTCAACGCACCGCCGTATCCGAGCGCTCGAGCGGCGAGGAGCAGGTTTTGACAAGCTGGGTAGACCGACGCTCCTTCGAACGGACTGGGGTCCCGATATCTTTCCAGGCAGACCAGGATCACAACCGGGATCGCTTCAAAGTGATCGACGAAGTGTCGCATGGAGTCCACGAAGCTGCTGGGCCGATATGGACGCTCACCTTCTGTTCCGGCGCGTTTGTCATTCCAACCGTCCCTGAACGACTGGCCGAGCAGTGATTTGGCGGCTCTGGCGTTCTGGCCATTGCGCAGCGTCAGAAATCGGAATGGTTGTCGGTTCGATCCTGAGGGGGCCCGACCGGCGTGCCACAAAATCTGTTCGAGGTCGGCGTCGGAGACTGGATCGTTGGTGTAGCGGCGGATCGCGCGTGTCGTCGCCAGCGCCTCCAGTAGTCCGATTTCGCCAACGGCCTTTTGCCGATCTGCTGGTGCTCTATCGGCCATCGAACTCTGGTTTGCGCCCTTTCGTGAGCGCTATTACGCCTCTAGCGTCATCGCCGACAAAGTAGCGGACTTTAACGAGTGCCTCGAAAACCGCTTGAAACATCAACGTACATTACTGTTTGGCATTCGTGGCTGACGAGGCGTAGGCTGATCACCCAGTAAGCGCTGGCATTCGGCCTGTGCAAAACCAGGGGGAGAAACTTTCAACATGCAGAAATCACGCGCTATGCGCGTCGGTTCGTTGCTCGTTGGTCTGACACTTGTTGCCGCAGCCTGCGGTAGCGACGATGACGCAGCGACGACTACCGACGCCCCGGCCGAAACCGAGGCTCCGGCCGTCACTGAGGCTCCTGCCGACGATGCTCCTGCAGCCGATGGTGCCGATGGCATTCTTCGTCTCGGCGGCATCCTTCCGGAGACTGGCAACCTTGCCTTCCTCGGACCGCCTGAATTTGCTGGTGTTGAACTCGCAGTCGCTGACGTGAACGCCGCTGGTGGCGTTCTCGGAAACGACGTTGAGTGGCTCCCGGGTGACTCGGGAGACAATGGCGAAGTCGCCAACGCCACGGTCGACCGCCTCCTTGCCGAGAATGTTGACGGCTTCATTGGAGCAGCAAGCTCCGGTGTGTCGCTGACAGTGATCGACAAGATCACTCAGGCCGGCAAAGTTCACTTCAGCCCGGCGAACACTTCGCCGACCTTCACCGACTACGACGACAACGGTCTGTACTTCCGTACTGCTCCGTCCGACGTCGTGCAGGGTGCAGCACTCGCTGACATCATGATCGCTGACGGCGCTGCCTCGGCCACCTTCCTCGTGCTCAACGATGCCTACGGCACCGGCTTGCTCGAGTACACCCAGGGCCCGTTCGAGGCTCAGGGTGGTGAGGTCGACCTCGCCGAAATCTATGACCCGAAGGCCGAGAACTTCGACGATGTCGTTGCCAAGGCAGTGGACGCTGATTCCGACGCAATTGTCATCATCGGTTTCGATGAGACCTCGAAGATCCTCACCGGTCTTATCGAGAACGGCGTTGGCCCAGCCGACAAGCTGGTTTATGGCACTGACGGCAACATGGGTAACGCTCTCGCAGAAGCCTTCGACGACCCCACGGTCCTCGCAGGCATGCGTGGCACGCTCCCTGGTGTCGATGTTGCTGGTGAACTCCAGGACTTCCGCGATCAGCTCGACGGGATCGACCCTGATCTGAAGGACTACTCGTACGCCGCTGAGTCGTACGACACGGTCGTCATCATGGCACTCGCTGCAACTGTTGCTGGCTCAGACGATGGCGTAGCCATCGGCGCTGAGATCAACGACGTGACCCGCGGCGGCGAAAAGTGCACCACCTACGCCGACTGCCTCGCACTCGCGACAGCCGGCACCGACTTTGACTACGACGGCGTTTCTGGCCCACTCGAGTTCCGTGACGAAGGCGAGCCCACCCAGGCTTCCATCCTCATCCTGGAATTTGACGAGACCGGAACCATCGTCGTCAAGGGCGCCGTTCAGGGCTCAGTCGAGGTCTCGGGTGGCGACGCTCCTGCCGACGATGCTCCTGCAGCCGATGGTGCCGATGGCATTCTTCGTCTCGGCGGCATCCTTCCGGAGACTGGCAACCTTGCCTTCCTCGGACCGCCTGAATTTGCTGGTGTTGAACTCGCAGTCGCTGACGTGAACGCCGCTGGTGGCGTTCTCGGAAACGACGTTGAGTGGCTCCCGGGTGACTCGGGAGACAATGGCGAAGTCGCCAACGCCACGGTCGACCGCCTCCTTGCCGAGAATGTTGACGGCTTCATTGGAGCAGCAAGCTCCGGTGTGTCGCTGACAGTGATCGACAAGATCACTCAGGCCGGCAAAGTTCACTTCAGCCCGGCGAACACTTCGCCGACCTTCACCGACTACGACGACAACGGTCTGTACTTCCGTACTGCTCCGTCCGACGTCGTGCAGGGTGCAGCACTCGCTGACATCATGATCGCTGACGGCGCTGCCTCGGCCACCTTCCTCGTGCTCAACGATGCCTACGGCACCGGCTTGCTCGAGTACACCCAGGGCCCGTTCGAGGCTCAGGGTGGTGAGGTCGACCTCGCCGAAATCTATGACCCGAAGGCCGAGAACTTCGACGATGTCGTTGCCAAGGCAGTGGACGCTGATTCCGACGCAATTGTCATCATCGGTTTCGATGAGACCTCGAAGATCCTCACCGGTCTTATCGAGAACGGCGTTGGCCCAGCCGACAAGCTGGTTTATGGCACTGACGGCAACATGGGTAACGCTCTCGCAGAAGCCTTCGACGACCCCACGGTCCTCGCAGGCATGCGTGGCACGCTCCCTGGTGTCGATGTTGCTGGTGAACTCCAGGACTTCCGCGATCAGCTCGACGGGATCGACCCTGATCTGAAGGACTACTCGTACGCCGCTGAGTCGTACGACACGGTCGTCATCATGGCACTCGCTGCAACTGTTGCTGGCTCAGACGATGGCGTAGCCATCGGCGCTGAGATCAACGACGTGACCCGCGGCGGCGAAAAGTGCACCACCTACGCCGACTGCCTCGCACTCGCGACAGCCGGCACCGACTTTGACTACGACGGCGTTTCTGGCCCACTCGAGTTCCGTGACGAAGGCGAGCCCACCCAGGCTTCCATCCTCATCCTGGAATTTGACGAGACCGGAACCATCGTCGTCAAGGGCGCCGTTCAGGGCTCAGTCGAGGTCTGATTTATTCAGCACCTTGCTGATCTTTTGATCAACAGCTAGAGAGCCCGGGGCTACTTGCCCCGGGCTCTTTGGTTTTTCAGCTGGGAGACACCCACCAAGCCCTCGATAAGAAGCGCCTCTCGGCATGTCGTGGGCCCTTGTCGGCGTGCGGAAAACACGTGTTCTTTTTCAGAGATCGCCGTTAACTTCACACTCAACAACCGAGAGCAAAAGCACCTCCACGACAACTGCAGTCCATCTTTTGGTCACGATTGTCGTCAGCACCCTGACAGCGGTAATTCCAAAATGAAACAACGCTCCCGCCTCCATCGCTCGATATTGCGATCTGCGTGCCACAAGGATGATCACCGCAAAACCAAGAGTGCAATCCCAATTCAGGGCTACCAGCGGGCTTGAAAGCTCACACTCGCAACTCATGCTGTTTCTGCGTCCAGAGCGCGACCGGGTCGCCAAGACGGAGTCACCACCAGTAAGCCAGTTCGCTGGCTGGGCAGCGCCCCGTTGCCCAGCACGTCGAAAGCACCGTCAATGATGAAAGTCATAGAGCGAAACAGCCGCTTGCGGTCATCTTGCGACTGCTGCAATGTCCGCCAGCAAGGCGAACGTTCGCGGCTTTCACACGCCATCAGCCTCCCAACGGTCGGTTCTTACCGTCCGCTAATCAAGCGGCACCCCATCGTGACAGCAGCCGGAACTCTGGCAATAGAGATCAGTTCTGATGATCTTTAACCAGGGTGCCTAGGTAAAGCTCGATCACCTTCGGGTCGGTCAACAGTTCCTTGCCCGTTCCTGTGTAGGCATTAGACCCTTGATCGAGCACGTATCCACGATCACAGATCTGGAGACACCGGCTTGCGTTCTGCTCGACCATCACGATTGAGACTCCGGCTTTGTTGATCTGGTGGCAACGGATAAAAACCTCATCTTGGAGTGCCGGCGAAAGGCCGGCTGATGGCTCGTCAAGCAGTAGCACTGAGGGATCCATCATGAGTGCTCGCCCCATCGCCAACATCTGACGCTCGCCACCTGAAAGTGACCCCGCGCGCTGATCAGCGCGCTCCAGAAGTCGAGGGAACATGTCACCGATGACACCAACACGGTCCTTGTATACGGGCGGGTTGAGGAATGTGCCCATCTCGAGATTCTCACTGACAGTGAGGGCGGAGAACACGTTGTCGTTCTGCGGCACGTAGCCGATACCCCGGCTCACGAGCTTGTTTGCTTTCAGGTTCGTGATTTCTTCGCCGCGGTGTCGAACTTGGCCGCCACGGACGTTGACCAGACCAAACATAGCTTTGACGAGGGTCGACTTGCCTGCGCCGTTCGGGCCGATGATACCCACAAGTTCGCCTTCGGCGAGCTCCAACGAACAGTCGTTCAAAATGTTGACACCCGGAATGTAACCGGCAGTCAAGTTGTCCGCTATCAGGAGCGGCTCAGGCTGCTTTGTTTCTGGCGTTGTTGAGGTTTCAGACATCGTCAGTACTCACAGTTCCGCTTCGAGATCAAGCGCCGCATGGTGGTGCGTGCCGAGATAAGCATCGACGACCGCCTGATTCTGACCGATCGATGCAGGTGGACCTTCGGCGATAATGCGACCTTCGGCCATCACGATCACCCAGTCCGAAATTTCTTGCACCATGTCCATGTCATGTTCAACGAAAAGCACGGTCATTCCGGCGTCTCGCAGCCCGGTGACGTGCCCTAGTAAGGACTGAGTCAACGCTGGGTTGACGCCCGCCATCGGCTCGTCGAGCATGACCATTGACGGTTCCACCATCAACGCCCGAGCCATTTCGAGGAGCTTGCGCTGACCGCCAGACATCGTGCCAGCGAACTCGTCGCGCATATGTGAGAGCTTGAAGCGATCAAGCAGGGCGTCAGCGCGGGCCTCGATTTCGCGCTCCTGGTTCTTCCACATAAATGGCAGAACCGAACGCCACAGAGATTCGCCCTTTTGGCCCGTTGCCCCAAGCTTCATATTCTCAATGACTGTCATCTTCGACAGCGCCTTGGTCAGCTGGAAGGTACGAACCATGCCGTAGTTGGCGATCTTGTGTGCCGGCACCTTGTCAATGTTGTGCCCGTCGAATACTCGCGTGCCCTCGTCGGGAGCGTCGAAATTCGTCAACAGGTTGAAGAAAGTTGTCTTGCCCGCACCGTTGGGACCGATCAGCGCAGTGATCACACCTCGCTGAATCTCTACGTGGTCAGCGTCAACAGCGGTAAGACCACCAAAACGGCGCACGACATTGTCGGCGACCAGAATCGGGTCGGGCTTCTTGGCGCCCGGCTCCCATGGCACATCTGCGAGCGCAGCACGAGCGGCCTGCGGATCGACACCAGCGATCTTGTCCGACGTGATCACGCTCATGTCGCTGCTGTGTGTTGCAGGCCCAGCGTGCGGGCCAGCGTCAGGAATCAGGACATCTTTAAGTTCGTCGTCAAAGTCGTTACCGGTCATCGAGTGCCATCTCTTCCTTGTTCCCAAAGATGCCCTGCGGCCTGAAGGCAGCCAGCAACGCTAGGCCGAGGCCCATCAGCATGAATCGGACCTGGCCTACTTGTGTGCCGGTCATGATCGATTCTGGAATCACCTCTGCTGCAACCCCTTCTCGGAGGAACGTATCCGAAAAGTTGAGGAGGCCATACACCAGCGACGCTCCAACGATTGGCGCTAGCACCTTGCCGGCGCCACCGAGGATCAGCGCCACCCAAACAAAGAAGGTGACATCTGTTATGAAGTTGTCGGGCTGAGCAACCGAGAAGCCGATGGCGCGGATCATGCCTCCGACAGCACCAAAAACGCCGCCCAGAATCAAAGCCTGCATCTTGTAGGAGTAGGCGTTCTTGCCCAACGACCGTGCCGCGTCCTCGTCTTCGCGAATCGCTTTGAGGACGCGTCCCCACGGGCTCCGGACAAGGAGCCAACAGATCGTGGCACCGATCGCCAAAACTCCCCAGCCGACGATCACCAAGAACATCTGGTTGCCGGTAAACAAGTTAAATAGGTAACGGTCCTGCGTGCTGAAGGGACTCATGTCGTAGAAGGTGCCTGAGAAGCCCGTCAACCCGTCTGACGAGTTGGTCCACTTCTTAATGCTGGGCGTTGGCGAACGGACGACGATGCGGAAAATTTCTGCAACAGCGATGGTGACGATCGCCAGGTAGTCCGCCCGAAGGCGGAGTGTCGGGATACCCATGATTAAAGCGAAGACGACAGGAAACACGACCACGCCAACGAAGATGCCCAGCCAGAACAGGGTGCTCTCGCTGAGATCCCAACCAAAGTTGCGGTTTGCCGCAGGTCCGATGGTTGCGACCATCATTGCGAGGCCGTAGGCGCCAGCGGCCATGAAAACCGCTTGGCCAAAGTTGAGCAAGCCGGTATAGCCGAAGTGCAAGTTAAGTCCGATCGCAGCCAGGGCGAAAACAATGAAGCTCTCCCCGATGAGCCCACGGAACAGACTCTCGATGATTGATCCCCAATCCATGACGGTTACCTATCCGATCCGTTCAGCTCGCCCTAGGAGGCCCTGCGGGCGCACCAGAAGGATGATGATCAGCGCCATCAGCGCGCCAACGTTCTTCATGTCTCCTGGGATGACCAGAGTCGACATTTGAATGAACACACCGGCGATGATGCTGCCAAGCAATGCGCCGTAGGCCGTACCGAGGCCACCAAGAGTGACCCCGGCGAACATGAGGAGCAACAAACGGAAACCCATCTCCCAGTTGATGTTTTCGGTCAGACCGAAGAGCACCCCGCCGAGGCCAGCCAACGCACTACCGACGATCCACACGTAGCGAATAACCTGTTCGACGTCGATGCCTGACGACTCGGCGAGGTCACGGTTGTCAGAGACTGCCCGCATGGCTTTACCCACACGCGTTCGGCTAAGCGCTGTGCCAATACCAACGAGCACCAAAGCGGAAAACACCACGATGAAAATGTCTTTGCGCAGCATCGTGAACAATCCGAAGAATTCAACCTGTTGGCCAATCCGGTAATCCCGATAAAAGCCGGCACGACCACCGAACTGATACAGGAAGACGTATCGAAAGAAGATCGACAGGCCAATCGAGACCACTAACGCCGAGATCAGACTGGCGCCACGATTGCGGAGCGGCTTCCAAACAAATCGATTAAACAGACCGCCCGCAATGCCGGCGAAGAGGACAGCCATGATCGCGCCAAATGCGAGCGACGTCATCCAGGTGCCGAGGAAATCAAGTTGCCAGGTCACATGAAAGACGTACGCCGTCATTGCACCAAACGTGACCATTTCGCCGTGGGCAAAGTTTGTCAGGCCCGTCGTGCCGTATATCAGCGACAGGCCGATGGCACACATCGCAATGATCATGCCGAGCTTGATTCCGTCCACGAAGAGCTGCACGGCTCGGATCGAGTTGGACTCCTCGAGCACTCGCTCACCCAACGGGAACAGCGTGTTCTTGTTTGTGGAGGGCTGCACCTCAACGCCAGTCAACGGGTTCTTGTCAGGATTACGTAACTCGAAGCCCTGCAGTGTCTCAGTGTCGAGCAGAACGGAGTACACGCCCGGGCCGGGTAGCTCAACGAGCCAGACGCCGTCCGCGTCGGTTGTGGCAGTTCCGACTTCGTTGCCATCCACATCAACGACGGAGAACTCCACGCCCTCAACGAAGACGTTCTCGCCGGACTCATCTTTGGCGCGCATGGTTCCGCCGACGGTTTCATCACCGTTTTGAGCCACCGCCGTTCCGTTGACAGCGAGGATCGCCACAAATGCAGCGACAAATCCAAGCAGAGTGGTCAACCAAGTCGGACGCCGACCGGGTCGCTGATGTGGGGTGTGAGTCGCTCGCCCAACGGACGGCTCCCCGAGAGACCTGAGCAACACGGATCACACTCTAGACGCGCGCTGTAGTCGCCAGCATCATCTTCGTGTTGTACTCCGGCGTCGGCGTTTCGACAGTCATGAGAAACAGCCTCATCGTCATCACCCATAAAACTGTCGCCAGCGCGATGTGAGTACCAACCAGCAGTTCGGGAACTCCGTTGAAGTACTGCGTGTAGCCGACTGCGCTCTGAAGGAGCCCGACGAAAATCCATCCTGACAGTGCGGCTCGGACCGCTGCGGCAGAGTCAGCACCACCCCGTAGCGTCCATGCCAGCAGACCTGCTACGGCGAGAGCGGCGATCACCGTTGCGCTGTGGATGCGGGCCACGTTAGAGATGTCGAAACTGAACCGGCGCACGTCCTGTTCGCCCGCATGGGGTCCAGTGCCCGTGACGACAGTACCCGTCACAAGTGCGATGGCTGTGAGCGACGTCAACGCGGCGGTTAGCCGACTAGGTCGACTGCGCCAACTTGTTGTGCGGCTGGATTGGCCGGCGCTGCTCGACGAGCGATGCGCCGCGACAACACCGAACGCAATCGACACCATGGCGAGCAGAAAGTGTGACTGCACGAGAGCAGGGTGTAGATCCGTTCTGACAGCAACGCCGCCGACGACGCCGTTTGCCAGCACAGACACGAGCACGCCGATAGCGGGCCACCGCAGTCCGATGACTCGCGGACGAACCCGGAACGCAGAAATAGCTAAAAGCAGTGTTGGAACTCCAATCACCCCGCTCAGCAAGCGATTGACCTGTTCGATCGCCGCATGCCCTGACGAGACATCGACGAAGCGTTCGCTGTTGCAGTTCGGCCAGTCATCGCAGCCGAGGCCGCTCCCGGTGAGGCGAACAATTCCGCCCGCCACCGTGAGCAAACAAACGCCCACCGTCGTCACAATGGCGAGTTGGCGATATCGGGTGACGTCGCGTAGCGCTGCCATACCTGTCAGGCTACGACTAGCGTCAGCGGTGTGCTGAGTTCGTTCGACGACTTTCCCATCCATCAGACGTCACATCCCATCGCCCAAACGGCAGGAACTGATCTCAATCACTACGACCGGTACTTCTTCAACGGCTACACGCGCGACGCTCGGCTGTTCTTCGCTGCCGCCATGGGGCTGTATCCAAATCGTCACGTGGCGGACGCTCACTTCAGCGTTGTCGTGAACGGCACCACGGTCGATGCCGAACAAATCAACGTCCACGCATCACGCCGGGCACCACTCGACCGTTCCGAAGCCAACATCGTCGGCCCGATCCAGGTCGAGGTGCTCGAACCCTTACACGCACTGCGGATCGCTGTCGACGCGCCCGAACACGGCCTCCGCGCCGACCTCACCTTTGTGCGCCGCTCCGCGCCGATCCAGGAACCGCACTTCTTCCACCAGGTGGGCCAGCGCGTACTGATGGATTCCACTCGCATGACCCAGTTCGGCGGGTGGGAGGGCTGGATCGAGGTCGACGGCGAAGTGATCGATCTGGAACCCGGAGAGACTCTGGGCAGCCGCGACCGGTCGTGGGGTGTGCGCCCCGTCGGCGAGCCCGCTCCGACCGGCGCGCCGGTCGCGGATCCGCAGTTCTACTGGCTGTGGGCGCCGCTTAACTTCGACGCGTTTTCTACGCACTTCGACATCAACGAGATGTTCGACGGCAAACGCTGGCACGAGACCGGGTTCGTCGCACTCGCCAACACCGACGCAGTGGCGGAGCCTGCCGATGCGATGCGATCCGTCGACTATCGCATTGGCTGGCAACCAGGTACCCGACGTGCCGAGTGGTTCGAGATCGACTTCGAGCCATGGCAAGGATCGACGGCAACCATTCGGCTCGAGCCACTCTTCGACTTCCACATGCTCGGCATTGGCTACGGCCACCCGGAATGGCGGCACGGGGCGTGGAAAGGCGAGTTGGCCATTGGTGGCGACCGGTGGACGCTGCCCGTTGCGGATCCGAACGCGTTCCATCACATGCACATCCAATCGATCGTACGAGCAACGACGACCGGCGGTCTCGGCGACCACTCCGGCCTGGGCACCCTCGAACAACTTGCTGTTGGCCGCCACGATCCAACCGGTCTCATCGGCTTGAACGACGGCTGGTCGGGCTGAGTTTCAGGTGTGGCGGATGCTCATGCCGCCGTCGACGGGGATGATCGCGCCGTTGACGAAACTTGAGGCAGGCAGGCAGAGGTTGAGCGTCATGTGCGCCACCTCTTCAGGCGCGCCGTAACGCCGAAGTGGAACGCGTCGACGCGCGTATTTCTCCTTGGCCGCCGCCTCGATACCGGAGGTCATGCCGGTATCGATCGGTCCCGGACAAATACAGTTGACCGTCACGCCCGTTCGACCCAGCTCGACTGCGAAGCTCTTCGTCAGACCGACAACGCCAGCCTTCGACGCCGCGTATGCGGCAAGACCTGCGGTGGTGACGAGTGCTTCAGTCGATGCAATGTTGACGATCCGACCGGCGCCGGACTCGACGAGGTGCGGAACCGTCACGGATCAGGCGCGCGTGCGCGGTCAGGTTGATGTCGATGGTTTGGGCCCAGT
>ERZ891134.423-NODE-423-length-35802-cov-66.775897_pt1 | contig 35802 bp, 44 predicted proteins | sample MGYA00520888_ERZ891134 | MGnify/ENA primary metagenome ERZ891134 (study PRJEB32303, sample SAMEA104408692) | aquatic metagenome | biome: Brackish water; feature: Coastal; material: water | place: Baltic Sea | collected 2014-10-23 | depth 10 m ... | reverse complement strand
TAGTAATTTTTAGAATGCCTCTTCCAGATCATGAAATTGATGTTACTGGACTTCCGCTAACTGATTTTGTCGAAATCATAAGAGATGAAAGAGGGGTACCTCATATATATGGAACAAATGTAGATGACATACTCTTCGCTCAAGGATATGTGCACGCTCAAGATAGATTTTGGCAACTTGAATTTTGGAGCCATCTAAGTACAGGTCGTCTTGCATCTTTAATTGGAGAACCTGGTGTTGGTGCAGACTTATTATTTAGGACATTTGGTTTTCATAAAGTTGCTCTTGAAGAGTACGAAAACCTAGAGCCTGAATTCAAGAATGACTTAATAAACTACACAGCTGGAATTAATGCTTATATTGAATCACGACCGCAAAACAGATTAAGCCTTGAACATTTTGTTCTTCAGTTTTTAAACCCAGACTATGTCGTAGATACCTACGAACCTCATTATCCATTAGCTTGGGCAAAAATGATGGCCTATGACTTGAACGGCAATTATAGATCAGAGATTTCAAACTCAAAAACATACAATACATTAACTCCAGAGATAGCAGATTTACTTGTTCCACCATTCCCAGATGAACACCCATATATAGTTGAAGAGTGGGAAGGGAAAGGCTCATTTGCCTCCATGGGAAATTCAAAAAATTTCCAACAGATGACTCAGTCCTTTTTTATTAAATATGTAACAAAAGATATGCAGACAAACCAGTCATTAGGGTCTAATTCATGGGTAGTAGACGGTACGCATACAGATACAGGAATGCCACTCTTGGCTAACGATCCACATTTATCAGTGCAGCTGCCTGCAATCTGGTATGAAAATGGTTTACACTGCTTTCCTAAAAACCGTGATTGTGAATTAGATTCAGTCGGATTTTCATTTGCTGGTTCACCTTATGTGATCATTGGTTACAACAGTGATATTGCATGGGGGTTTACAAATATGGGTCCAGACGTACAAGACTTATTTATTGAAAAAATTAATCCTGGAAATGAAAATCAATACCAAGTTGATGATGTCTGGATGGACATAGAGAGAACAACTGAAATAATCGAGGTTGCAGGTTCGGAACCCATAGTTATTGAAGTAAGAGAAACACACCACGGCCCAATTGTTTCAGATAGAAGTTTTCCAATAAATCTAATTTCCGAAGACGGAGAAAGTACTTTTAGAGAAGAAGCAAGGATTAGCTTGCCTGATGATTTTGCAGTCTCACTTTCATGGTCAGCCTTAACTCCAGGAAAAACTTTCGTAGGAATTAGAGATTTCAACTATGCATCAAACTGGGAAGAATTTAGAGAGGCAACTAAGAAGTTTCACGTTCCTGCTCAAAACTTATTGTATGCAGATAGAGATGGCAATATTGCTTATCAATCACCTGGAAAATTACCAATTCGAAGAGAGGGTTTATTGGGAGATTTACCAATCGAAGGTTGGATAAGCGAAAATGATTGGCAGGGATTTGTTGCTTTTGAAGATTTACCATTTACCTTAAACCCATCTTCTGGATATATTATTACTGCAAATCAGTCTGTTCATCCAGATCAACCATGGCCAAATTACTACTCAAGAGGTTATAGAGCCGAAGCTATAGAAAGAGTAATTAATCAGTATATGGTAGATAAGATTTCTATAGACGATATGCAGACTATGCAAATTAATAATTTTGATTACTCAGCTGCTTATGTTTTACCCTATGTTTTCAATAATGTGTATATTGATTCACAAGTTCTGACCGAACTTAAAGAGTGGGCTATAAGTGAAGAAAAGTTCGAAATGAACAAAGAGTCTACAGGAGCAGCAGCTTGGGCAGTATTTTATAAAACTTTAGCTGAACAAACTTTTGAGGAATTAGTAGTCTTTGATAATGCCGGTAATGAGATATCACTTCAACCGGGTAACTCTGATTCAACATCTGAAATATTTAGAACTCTGCTTAAAGATCCGAATCATATTATGTGGGATGATGTGAACACTTCAGGTAAAGAGAACTTAACTGATATTTTGGAAAGAACATTAAATATTTCTGATAAGGTGATAGTTGAGATTTTTGAATCTTCAGATAGCAAAGATTGGGAGTGGGGAAAAATACATACCATTACGTATCCAACAAACTTATTAGGAGAAGCAGGAATCCCAATACTCACAGGTCTGGTAAATATTGGCCCTGTTGAAACAAGCGGATCTAACTTTTCCATAAACTCAACAGACTGGGGTTTTGGAGATGATTTTACAATAGGGAGTTATCCTTCCATGAGAATGGTTGTTGATCTGAGTAATTTAGATAATTCAAGAACTGTACTTCCATCAGGACAATCTGGTCACGTCATGTCTAAGTACTATGATGACCAAGTTGATAACTGGATAGAAAATGATATGTATACAAATTATTTTTCACGAGAACTAGTTGAATTAAACCAAAAAGATTTAATGTACCTTAGGCCTTAATAGATTTTTCAGTTCTAAAAAAATTAAAGAAACTCAAGGTCGCAACGGCACAAAGTAAATGCCAGATCATATGTGCTTGTAGCCACGAATCTGGTTCACACCATGGATGTTCTGGAACACCAGTTTCCCAAATTAGCAAGGCTCCAAAGAAAGATGCCACTCCAATAAAAAACCAAGGAGTGTATTTTCTCTGAGTTCCCCTATCGAGGTTTGGAATAAATGCCGGCATGAAATAAAAAAGTATTTCCCAATTTTCCTGAAAGTTTTGTAAAGATTCGACTACAGGACTTCCAAAAAGTTCTTGGGTTAATAAAACAGTTAAACCAGAAAGAAGTCTTCCATATATGTTTGGAAGTTTTACTATTACCTCAGTCGCAATCCACAATCCAATACTAAGTTCAAATAAATCTAGACCAATTCCTAGCCCGCTGTCAATAAACCAGTAGCTGTAAGCATAATAAGTGAGAAGAAAAAAGTATGGAATAAAGAATGTCTGTGAACGGGTACATTTTCTAAGTGTATTAAGATTATAAATCCATAAAATCAGGACATAAGAAATCATCGATACATTATCTAGCCAAGCACCAAATCTCGTATGTGTCCCATGCATTGCCATTGAAGCTGGTCCTAAAAAAGTTGATGCAGACGCATATAGAAGTGCAATCTTAAAAGATCCAAATAATGGAGGATTTCCTTCTGTGGCATCTTTAGAGAGTCTAAAAAACATATATAAACCGATGACAACAAATCCTAAGTTTCCTAAGGTATTTGCGGGCTCTCTAAAAAACCCACTACTTACACGTTCACACCATCTTGAAATCTCGCCAATGGCTTGTTCATTTTCTGCTGCTGGTCCCCAGCCGTTATAACCAAAGAGTGCAAAGAGTAAAAATGTAGTGAAAACACTTATTAAAGCTAGCGAGAAAGGATTGAGTTTATTTCTTTGCAGCATTTAATGCGGACTCTAAATCACCTATAAGGTCTTCTGTATTTTCTAGTCCCACAGAGATACGTACAAGATCATCATCAATTGATGCTTCAGTTCCTTCAGCAGAATCATGAGTCATTAGCCTAGGCAATTCGATTAATGATTCAACTCCACCTAAACTTACTGCTAATTTAAAAAGTTCTAAATTCTCCCAAAATAATTTGAGATTTATATGGTCTTCAACATTGAAACTTAGCATTCCACCAAACATGTCCATTTGTTTTTCTGCTATTGAATAATGTGGATTACTTTCTAGCCCCGGATAAAATACTTCTTTAATATGTTCAGAGTTTTCTAAATATTCAGCTAACTTATGTGCATTTGCAGAATGCATGGCAAGCCTAGGTCCTAAAGTATACAAACCTCTTTGGCAGAGGTAAGCATCGAATGGCGACATAATTGCACCGCTTGTTTTTTGGTATTCAAATAAGACTTCCCAGACTTTTTCATTGTTTGTTGTCACAACTCCACCCAGAGTATCACTATGCCCACCAATATATTTTGTCGTTGAATGAAACACAATATCTACGCCATGCTCAAGGTGTCTTGTTATAAATGGTGAGGTAAATGTACCATCAGCAACTAAATAGGCATTACTTTTGTGCACTATATCTGCATATTTCGCAATATCAAAAATGTTTATTCTTGGATTAGAGGGGGACTCAAACCACACCAGCTTTGTCTTTTCATTGATGAGAGAATTTAGTTTTTCTTCATCATAAAGATCACAAAAGTTTACTTCAATACCTCTTTTTGTCATTACCTGTGAAAAAAACCTTGTAGTACCTCCGTATACATCTCTGGTAATTACAACATTTTCACCAGGTTCAACTAACTCACCAATTAGTGTTACAGCAGCCATTCCCGAGGCCATTCCAAATGAGTGCATAGATTCAAAATCTTCCACACCCTCGAGAGATGCCATTGTTCTTTCAAATAGTTCTCTAGTTGGGTTACCACTCCTTCCATAGAAGTACTCATATTCACCAGGTTGAGAGTTTTCAAAAGTTGTGGACAGATGTATTGGCGGCATCACATCACCTGTTGGAAGTTCAACTCTTTTTTTAGTATGAATAGCTTTGGTATTCATACCATATTTTTTAGAATTACCCATAAAAAGAGTTTAAGACTTATTGAGACAATTGGTAGAAAAATACTATTTTTTTACCTTGTTGATTCAGCGAAAAGCTTTTAATTTAAATAATATGATTAAAAAAATATACATTGCAGGACCACTTTTTAACGTACATGAAAAAAAATACCTTGAAGATATAGCAGAAGTTCTAGAGGGTGCTGATTTCGATTGTTTTTTGCCCCATAGAGATCAAACAGGTATAGATCCAGAAGAATTAAAGAATAATGAAATGTCACAAGAAACTAAAGACATTATTTTTCAAACTGATATTGAAGCTTTGAAAGAAGCTGATTTAATAGTTGCTTTAGTAACCGGTCAAGATATAGATTCAGGAACGGCATCCGAAATAGGATTTATGTACGCTAGCAACAAACCCGTAATTGCAATTACTGCTGAAGAACGCAGATACAGAAATTTATTTACTGCAGGTATGTTCACCAAAACAGTGCATAATATCCAAGAAGTATTGTCATCAGTAGAGCAATTTAATTCTTAGAGAAAGATCAGCCTCTTACCAGTAGATTCTCATAGCCTCTGATGCCAAACGCACCAGTTCTTTCTGGTTCTGTTTCTAAAGTTAGATTTTGCTTTAACAGATGTTTGAAGGATACTTCTAATTCCAGTCTTGCTAAGTGAGCACCAATACAAAAATGAATACCACCACCCCAACTACTGTGGTCTTTATTTTCTCTATTAAAGTTAAGTTCTGAAGGCTTTTCAAAAACTTCAGGATCTCTATTGGCTGAGCCAAGTAAGATTGCAACCTTAGATCCTTTAGGAATTTTGTAATCTTCAATTTCAGTATCTTCAAGAACATACCTTTGAAAAAACTGCAAAGGACTGTCCCACCTAATTAGCTCTTCAACAACATCAGTCATAGTTGAAGATTCTTCGCTTACTTGTTCGTATGTTTTTTGATTTGAAAGCAAACCATAAAAACCATTTCCAAGTGTATTAACTGTTGCTTCGTGGCCAGCGTTTAAAAGGAGTATTATTGTGCAAATAATTTGATGGTCAGTTAATCGGATATCATTTTCACTAACTTGAGATAATCGTGTAATCATGTCGTCTTCAGGATTAATTCTCCTCCTATCCAATAGATCTTGTGCATAATCAAAAAAATCTTTAGCAGCTTTTTCAGCATTCTTAGCGTCAACTTCAGTGACTTTGAAATCGTACATCTTAACTATTTTATGAGACCAATCTAAAAATTTTCCATGGTCAGAGGCAGGGACTCCCAGGAGTTCTCCGATAATACTTATTGAGTATGGCTGTGCATAATCTTTGAGTAAATCAAAGTCTGATCCATTCCTTTCACTCAGCAACTCTAGTGATTTTTTTTCCATGAAGGGAACAAGTTTTTGAACAGCTCTTGGTAAAAATGCTTTAGCTACAAGACCTCTTAATTCTTTATGTAACTCTCCTTCAAGGTTTAGAAGAGAAAATTGTTCTGATTTCCAGAAATAATCATATGATTCATATTTTTCTGATCTTTTATAACCTACATAAGTTAACGGGACATTGGAGGATTCAACATCACTTTCAAAATTTTCTATATGATTATGAGTTGTGCCAAATATTTTACTGGTTTGTATATTTCTCACATCTTTATGTCGAGTCACAAATAATAAATTGTTAATCTCATCCCAAAAAATTGGAGTTTTACTTCTGAATTCATCAAAAGTCGGATAGGGATTTTTGATAAAGTTTTGATCTTCGGTGGGTAGGTGTAGTTCTGGAATATTCATCTTATAATTTTAAAGAGTTAGAAGAATGTCTGTCATTAAAAATTATAAAATTTTACAAATTAAAAGCAAGATTTAAAACAAGATGATATTATCAAAAACATGCAAACTTAATAATTTAAGTTTTGTAATCGATGTTTAATAGGAGAACCTTCGTAAAAAAACCTGGATTTTTAAAAAAGGGGTGTGCATGTCTATTATTAAAATTGAAGACCTTACAGTTCAATATTTAGAACAAGAGGAAAATGCCTTAGATAAAATTTCTCTCGAAGTAGAAGAAGGTGAGTTTGTAGCTATTCTAGGGGCTCATGGTGCTGGAAAGACAACCCTCTGTTTATCAATAAATGGAATAGTCCCAAATATGATAAATGCTGATATGTTTGGAAAAATAGAAGTCGCGGGAGAAATTCCACCTAACATTCCAGTCAGAGAGCTTGCAAGCAAAGTTGGGAGTGTTTTTGATAATCCGGAATTTCAAATGAGTCAACTCACCGTTTTTGAAGAAGTTGCACTTGGCTTACAAAATCTAGGCGTCGATAAAGACACGATAATTGAAAATATAACGACATCATTAGAACTAGTTGGACTTGCAGGATTTGAAGAGAGATCACCTTTTGAAATCTCAGGAGGTCAACAGCAAAGACTCGCGATGGCATCAGCTCTTTCAATGAAGCCACAGATTTTGGTACTTGATGAGCCAACATCTAATCTTGATCCCATAGGAAAAGAAGAAGTCTTTACAGTAACTAGAAAAATTAACCAGGAAGAAGGATTAACTGTCATAATTGCAGAACACGAGGTTGAAGTAATTGCCGAGTATGCGGACAAAGTTATTTTATTAGAACAAGGTAAAATTACCCAAGCAGGGACTCCTGAAGAGCTATTTCCAAATATTGTAGATATCCAAAGTAATGTAGGTGTAAGAATTCCTCAGATTACAGATTTCGCATCACGGGTTCCAGATAAATTTAAAGGTAGTATTCCAGTTACCGTTGACAAAGCTATAGAAAGGTATAAATAATGAGTGGAACAGATATTAAATGTATCAAAGTTGGACATACTTACCCAAATGGAGTTCAGGCAATCAAGGATGTCGACGTAACAATTAAACAAGGCGAGATAGTTTCGGTAGTTGGTCAAAATGGTTCAGGCAAAACAACACTAGTTAAACATTTCAATGGATTACTCAAACCAACAGATGGAGACATTACTGTAGGAGATCTCAACACTAGAGATAATCCAGTAGGTTTACTTGCCGAGAGCGTAGGTTATGTATTCCAGAATCCCAATCATCAAATATTCGCTGCCTCAGTCCACGAAGAGTTATCTTTTGGTCTGAAAAATATTGGATTAGAAGACTCTGAGATTGAAAAAAAAGTTAAAGAAATAGCAGAAGAGTTTTTATTAACGGAGTATTTGGAGTTAAATCCCTATCGTCTAGGTTTTTCGCTGAGAAAAACAGTAGGTATGGCATCAATAATAGCTATGGAGCCGAATGTTGTAATTTTGGATGAACCCACCACAGGTCAGGATTTTTCTGGAGTTAAGACTATTAAAGATTCTATGAAAAAGCTTAAAGGTGAAGGGAAAACAGTTATAGTTGTTTCTCATGACATGCCATTAGTTGCTGAAGACACAGATAGAGTCATTGTAATGTGTAATACTGAGTTAATATTTGACGGTCCGCCAGCTGATTTGTTTATAAATAAACCTATATTAGAAAAGACTAATTTGAAACCTCCTCAAATAACTGAATTTGCTGAGGCTAAAAATTTTGGTAATAATAAAAAAGCTATACTTTCAGTAGAAGATGCTCTAAAACACGTATAAGAAATTAAATTAAAGAAATCAAGTTAAATTGAAGAAAAGATTCATCTCTTTGGGCAAAGTTGCCTTCAATTTTGTAAAATTAACTTGTATTTAAAAATGTTTAAACTTTCTCCTTCGAGTTTGTAAAACGTATTTAGATAACGATGTTTATTAGGTAACCACCGTAAAAAAACCTGACGGTGTTTGTAAAGGTTCCACCGTAAAAAAAACTAATTTATATTAAAAAAATATAAAAATAGAAGGGGGGATTTGTGAAAGACCAAGATACTTCACAAAGACTAAGCAGCGCTACAGGCGGCGGTGTTCCATTAACTTACGTGATTGCGTTAGTACCAGTTGCTTCCGTTTTGAACGTAATTGGAGGAACCGTAGCTAATGCGCTTAAATTACCCATATTCCTAGATATGATCGGAACAGCAGTAGTTGCTATGACGATCGGTCCTTGGTGGGGAGCACTTGTTGGAGTTGTAACTAACGTAACAAGCGGATTCATTACTGGACCAGTGTCAATACCATTTGCAGCGTGTAACGTTGTTGGAGCATTGATTTGGGGATATGGAACTAAATGGGGTTGGGCAAATGACAAGCTAAAATTCTTTGGATTGTCAGTGGCTTCAGCCGTAGGCGTTTCGTTAATGGCAGCACCAATAGTTATATTTGTGTTCGGAGGTGCAACAGGTCACGCATCTGATGTTCTTACTGCAGGGTTAATTGCAGCAGGAGGAGATATGTGGGCTTCAGTATTCTCGAGTAACATAATTGTTTCTTCAGCTGATAAAATTCTTTCGTCATTCTTGGCGTTAGCAATAATTGGAGCACTACCTACTAATTTGCAGGTAACTGGACCAATTATGAAAGCTGAAAATATGGGTAAAGCTGTCTTGATTACAGCAGGTACAGTTGTAGGAGTCATTCTTACAGTCGTATCTATGAACCTATAGGAGGTAGATAGTATGAGAGAAGTAACATCTAAAGATGGTCTTGGTGCTGGTATTGTCGGCCTTGGTGTAATGTATATGGTTTATCCATATGCAGCATCAGAGTTAGCTCCGGATGCATCATTCGGAACACTAGCAGGAATGTGCTTAGTAGCTGGTTTCCTCACAGTATTGTGTGGAATAGCTGTTATTAGATTCAAAGACTAAAAGAAAGTATTTAATTATGTTCGACAATAAAGTTGAGCAGGTTAAACACTTACCCTTGAAGATCGACGAGGTTGCCCGGTATGTAATAGTACCGGGCGATCCAAACAGGGTTGAAATTATTGCTTCGGTTTTTGACGAATATAAACTCCAAGGAAGCAATAGAGAGTTTAATGCTGCAAGAGGAACTTATAAAGGTACAGATGTATCTGTAGTTTCAACAGGAATAGGCTGCCCATCAACAGCTATTGCGGTTGAAGAGTTAGCTTATATTGGCGCAGAGGTCTTTATTAGAATTGGAACTTCTGGATCAGTAGACAACTCTGTAGAAAAAGGAGATATTTTTATTGCTACAGGTGCAGTTAGAGATGACGGCACTTCTAAACAATACATACCAATAGAATTTCCAGCAATAGCCGACTTTGAATTGGTAACAAACTTAATAAAAGCAGCAAAAGATTTAAATATTAATTCTAAGGTTGGAATTTGTCAGTCAAAGGATTCATTTTTTGGAGAGGTTGAGCCAGAAAGAATGCCAGTTGCACCCTACCTAGAGAACAAATGGAAAGCTTGGCAAAAAGGAGGAGTTGGTGCGTCTGAAATGGAGGCAGCCACTTTATTTACTATAGCCCAAATAAGGAAATTAAAAGCTGGAGCAGTATTAGCTGTAGAAGTTTCAGATGAGGAAACTGTAAAAAAAATGACAAAAATTGTTTTAGAGTGTATAAATATTATGGAAAGGGATAGAAGATATGAGTAAAAAAGAAAAAGGTGGTCTTTTAAAAAGCGAAATTCAATATCACATTCAAATGAAAAAAGGTGATGTTGCAGATTTCGTTATATTACCTGGTGACCCTGGAAGAGTAGAGTTTATTGCCGATCATTTTGATACAGCAAAAGTTGTTGCTGATAACAGGGAATATAAGACAATGACTGGCAAGTATAAAGGAAGATCTATCTCAGTAACTTCAACAGGAATAGGCTGTCCTTCAACAGCTATTGCGGTTGAGGAGTTGGCAAACATAGGTGCGAAAACATTTGTAAGAATGGGAACGTCTGGCGCAATGCAAGATTTTACAAGAGTAGGAGATAAAGTTATTGCTACAGGTGCTGTTAGGTTTGAGGGAACTTCAGTTCAATATATGCCAATAGAATTTCCAGCTGTGGCTTCTCACGAAATGGTAACAGCATTGGTTCGCTCAGCATCTGATGCTAAGTTAAATTATCACACTGGAATAGTTCAATCTAAAGATTCTTTTTATGGACAACATAGTCCAGAAGATATGCCTATTGCTCAAGAATTATTACAAAAATGGGATGCTTGGGTAAAAGGTGGCGTCCTCTGTTCGGAGATGGAAGCAGCTACTTTATTTGTAGTTGGATCATATAGAAAACTTCGCACAGGTGCGGTTTTATTAGTTGCTGGAGACCAAGCAAAAGGAGAGTCTTTAACAAAAGAAGATTATCAGCAAAATATGACAGAATCAATAAACATGATATTAGAAGCAAGTTTGGATATAGAGGAGGAAAGTAGTAATGGCTAGAGTACCTGTAGGAGCTTATGTTCCAGGAGATTCATTTTTCCATAAAGCACACCCATTTGTTAAATTTTATTGGGTTCTTTCATTTGTATTTTTTTGTTTCTTAAATAAGAATCCGTACATAAATTATGCATTGACGGCTATAGGATTAATTTTTGTCGTTCTTGCAAAAACTTTTCCCAGCTACATAAGGTCAATGGTTATATTTGGACCTGCTGCTTTTGCTATGATTTTCTTGCAGTCTATTGTACCCCCTGCAGTTTTTGATAACCCCCAGTACTTGGCAGATTTAGGACCCTTTTCACTCTATACAGAGTCAATAATTTATGGAATGGTGTTTAGTAGTAGAATTTTATGTATTTGTACTTGGTCTATATTGATGCTGATGACCCTGCATCCCGGAGAACTATCGTCAGCGCTTCAGAGAGCTAAGGTACCATACACCGTGAACTTTATGATTACCACGACTCTGCAGTTAATTCCTATCCTTCAAAGGGAATTTGGAATAATTTTATCTGCTCAGAAGTCAAGAGCAATGAAAGCTCAAGGATTTAAAGCATTGCTACCAAGTATTATTCCTGTTTTCGCGGGTGCTATTGATAGAGTTCAACAATTATCCATGAGTTTGGAAACAAGAGCATTTGGATCAGAGAATGAAAGAACTCTTTTAAGATACAAAACATTTACCAGCAAAGAAATTGCTTTATCAATTGCAGCTTTAGTCCCGGTTGTCTTAAGCATTTATGGAAGAGTTAGTTTAAATGGTTTTGCACCTAGCGGGGGATTTACACTATCTCCACAAGTAGGGGTGTTCCTTGTTGGGTTTTGTGGTTTCGCATTTCTTTCAATAATATTTGGTGCTGGAATAGCAATAAGACTTTTTGGTAAAAAGTAATAAAATTAATTGATTAATACTCAAGATTTTATAAAAAAAAATTATGTATTTAATTACTGTATGTTCATATTTGACGCAATCGGATTTGGATCAGCATTTGCATTATTAATTCCAGGAAGCTACTTACCAGATGTAGCAATGGCTATTTCTGACAAATGGTATACACCATCACTAATTGTAATTATTTTTTATGCGGTAGGTATTTTTTCACAATTTCTCACATCCGCAAGAAGAAATAAAGAGCAAGACTCAAAAAGAGGAGTTATTTTTTGGGGTATTTGCGAGAGAATTGGAATAATTGTTTTAGCCTTAACTTTAAGCAGCTACTCCAAAACTGATACGGGATTTGTTTTTTTTGTAGTAGCGTATATAATTTTTGTATTTAGCGCTGGTGCAATTCTTCCTTCATATTTTGACCTTGTTTCTCGGGTCCTCTATAAATTTCGTTCAGTATTTTTTGCATTAAATTTGACTTTTGGCTCTGCTGCAGGATATTTAGTTTCTAGATATGTCGATTTTAAAATACTAGAGAACGGCTTAATAGAGGGTTATTTATCCGGTCTAATTTTAGTAATAGCTGTTACCTCTCTCTCGATGATCCCTCTTTTATTAATTCGAGAACCCCAAACGGGTAATATGCCTACAACAAAACTTTCACTTACTACATTGAGTGCTCAGATAAATATATGGAAGGAGACTTATAACAATAATGTAGGCTTGAAAGCCGTATCTTTATCTAACTTTTTTAGCGCTATACCAGAGGCGATCACTCCATTTTTTAGTATTTGGTTAATTAGTTTTTATGACATACCAACAAATAGATTAGGTATGTGGGTGACATTTTTGCTATTAAGTCAAAGTATCGGAAGTTTCTTCGTTCCAATTATAGGGATTAAAATTGGTTTCAAGTACACATACATACTTGGGCTAAGTATGCATTTTATAGCTAGTGCAATATTTATTTTTACAGATTCAAATTTTCAGAATCTGATATTTATATTTGCAGGTCTTGGACTTGGGATATTTAATACCTCGCAAAGTAACTTAGCTGTAGAGTTGGGAGATGTTGGAGATGCCGGAAATACTAACGCAATGCTCACTGCTTTCAGAGTTCCAATCTTTATCTTGGCTCCATTATTAGTTGGTTTTTTTAACTCAAGTAGTTCCATTTTTTTAATTTTATCATTTTCAATGAGTTCAGCAATTATTGGTATCTTGATAGTCGCTTTTAAATTAACAGATCCCGTTCCACCAAAAGTCAGATTTTGGCTGAAAGATTCTTAATTTCTTCCTTTATAAAGAAAAAAAATGCCACCAGCTAAAACTGTTAATGAAGTGTATAAGTAAACTCCAAAAAGGACACAAATTCCTGAAACTAATATGAGGGAAAATCCTACACGTAAATCACTGTTGTAATTAGGAAAATAGTGAAAAATTCTATTCAATATGTGATTTTTATTTTTTGATCTTCGATCATCCACCAGTATTAATATAAATACACCAACAAGTGCTGCCAGTATGATTAATTGCTCACGTAAAGGTACAACTACCATTATAAATTAAGCCTTATAAGAAGACTGGGTTCCAGTTCTTGTTACCGAATCGCTTGCTTTTTGTATTCCTAAAGAAATTGATTCCTCTGGAGACTTCCCTGAGGCTATCCCAAAAGCAAAAGCTCCAACAAAAGCGTCACCAGCCCCAGTTGTGTCAATAGCAGTAACATGAGGAGCTGATATTTTTATTACAGAATTCTCCAAAACCAATGCGGCTCCATTTTCTCCAAGTGTAACGATTAAATTAGATGAAATTGTATTTGCATATGAGATTAAGTTTTCATCATTATAAGCATCCATTCCTGTAATTGTTGAAAATTCAACCTCATTCGGTACAAACCAATCTGTTAATTGTAGTAATTCATCTGAGGGAATTTTTGCTGGTGCTGGGTTTAGAATTGTTGTAATACCATTATTTTTTGCAACTGAAAATACTTCTTGAGTAACACTCATAGGTATTTCAAACTGGCCAATTAATACATTCAAATCTCCTATTTCCAATAATGAAGAGGCAGCTTTTTCTGCATCAATTTTATCATTTGCTCCAGAGACAACAATTATTCTATTTTGTCCAGATTGGTCAACCCAGATTGGCGCTACACCACTTGAACCATCTACTTTTTGAATATGTTCAACATTTACCCCACATTTGATGTAATTATCAACTGTCATATCTGCATAAACATCATCACCAAGGCACGTAATCATAAAAGTTTCTGCACCTAAAAGTCCAGCCATTACAGCTTGATTAGCACCCTTGCCACCAAAACCCATTTGATAAGAATTACCAAAAACAGTTTCTCCATCTGACGGTATCGTTTCTACATAGGAAATTTGATCAATGTTAGAACTTCCAACTACACATATTTTAGGATTCATTAGTTGATTATATCTTGATGTGAAAATCATATCTAGTATGATTTTAAATATGGATATTGATTGGGATGCAAAAGTACTAAGCTCTCTTAATCCTATTATTAGTAACCTTAGAGAAATTCAAATAAATAATCAGGAAATAGAGAATGTTGCTGACTGGCTTGCATATGAAGAATTTCCCTCACCTCAAAATAATAAAACAAAAAAAAATCCAGAGGAAGTAATTAGAACAACACTTCTTATAAATACTCTTAATTTTGCATTTACAGATTTTGAAAAGAGTGTCAAATATGAAATTGAACGTGATGGATATATTTTTTCAGATAGTGAGGCTATGTTTACTCAGATAAATGAGGCACTTGCATCTGGTATACATCTTTATGATGGTGCAGTACTTTCATCTTTAGACATGGACCAATTGAATAAAATATTTTCTGGCAATATTGAAATGCCAATGATGAATGAGAGATTAGAAATATTAAAAGAGGTCGGAGAAAAATTATCTTCTGAATATAAAGGCGATTGGATTAATTTTATAAATCAGGGCCCCAAGAAGTTGTACAGTAACGGAGAGGGTTTAATTGAAAGATTAATTACAGAATTTCCAAGATTTGATGACAAAACAATCCTTGAAGATGGACATGAAGTACATTTTTATAAATTAGCTCAATTGGCTTTTTGGGGGATTCATGGAGAACTCTCTGGAGCCGGCCACTTTGTGGTTGAAGATATGCATAAAATGAGTGCATTTGCAGATTACATTGTACCTGTTGCACTAGAAGTAATGAAAATCATTACATATTCAGAAACATTAAATAATAAAATCATGAATGGTCAGCTTATAGAAAGGGATTCACAAGAAGAGGTCGAAATTAGGGCCGTGAGTTTACACACAACAGCAAAACTTACTGAAGAGGTTAATAAAAGAAGACCACTAGATAAACAAATAATAATCCCACAACTTGATTACAGATTATGGAAACAATATCATGCTACACATAGGCCACATCACCTAACAGTTACAACGATGTACTAATTTGAAAAAGTTTATAATAGATGCAGATACAGGATCAGATGATGCTGTAGCTATTTTATTAGCACTCCAAGATCCTTCAATTGAAATTTTGGGAATATCAGTTGTATCAGGAAACGTTCCATTACAACAAGGAATTAAAAATACTATTTCAACAATGGACATGACTGGAAAAAAAGTAAAAGTATTTGCTGGTGCAGATAAACCACTAACACGAGAGTACGAGGAGGTATACGTACTAGAGAAATTTATGGAGCATGTAAAATCATTAAAATCTAGCTCTGCAAGTGGTCAGTGCGTTCATGGTATAGATGGAATGGGTGATATAGGTATAGAGTCTTCAACGGAAGAGTATGAAGAGAAAAATGCAATAGACTTCATAATAGATACAGTTAATGAAAATCCTAATGATGTAACACTTGTAACTCTTGGACCACTAACAAATATAGCTCTAGCTATGCAAAAAGATTCATCAATATCAAAAAAAATAAAACATTGTTATGTAATGGGAGGCACCTCTGATGGGACAGGAAATGTATCAGCTGCAGCAGAATATAACATCTGGGTGGACCCAGAAGCTGCAAAAATATGTTTTGATTCAGGCATGAATATAACAATGGTGGGTTGGGATAATTCCTATAAATACGCGATGCTTAAAGAAGAGGAGATTGAAGATTTGAGATCTCTAAACAGTAAGCTAGCTGATTTTTCAGTTGATATTCAAAAAACACTAATTGATCTAACTTTTACAACCTACGGCTTTCATGGATTTGACTTACCTGATCCTATCACTATGGCTATTGCTTTAGATAATTCAATTATTGAAGACTCTGAGCAGCTACACGTAATAGTCGATACTAGAGATGGTATTACTAGAGGACAAACAATAGTTGATTATTTTAACGTAGAAGAAAAAAATCAGAACATAAGAGTTGTAACAAAGTCAGATAAAGATAAATTTATGAATTTATTAAGAAAATCTTTAAAGTAATAAATTAATTTACACCTAAATCGAAAAGGATATAACAATGTGTAAGTGCTTAAAGAATCCACTTACAAAACTCTCATAAGCCTTAAAGGTGCAAAAAATCTAATATTTTTTGGATACCTTGGGAGAGCTCCTTATGCAATGCTCCAAGTGGGTATGGTCATATTTGGAAACTACAAGACTGGTTCTTATGCAGTAGGTGGTGCTATGGCTGCTGGATTCAGCATTTCCAATGCTTTAATTCAACCAGTAAATGGCAGATTAGTTGATAAAGTTGGCCAAAGAAAAGTTGTAAGTTTTTTACTTGCTGGATTTATCATGACTTCTTTACTCGTAACCATTGGGGAGTTCGAAAGAGATTTAATCTACATTGTGTTATCAATTTTTCTAGGAGTTACAGTTCCAAACATTGGAGCATATACGAGAAGAAATTGGAAAGTAATAACTGAAGAAGCAGACAATCAAAAAGTTCAGGCAATAGAATCTTCAATAGATGAGCTCAACTTTCTAGTAGGTCCATCTGTTTTTGCCACTGTATCAAACTACTTAAATCCTATAATTGCAATTTATATAGCAATCGTGAGTTCAATAGTGGGAACAATTGGAGTAGTGTTTTCAAGGTCAATTGAAGTTACCAACCATCAAAGTCTTAATAATGAGAAGACATCTATATGGATTTCAAAAAATAAACTACCTTTATTGACAACGTTAATCTTTGTAGGTGCTTGTTTAAGTTCAATTTCTGTTTATGTTGTCGCAAAAGAAGATATAGAGAATATTAAAAACCTGACAGCCTTTTATTATTTAATTAATGGCTCAACAGCGCTACTCAGTGCATTATTTTATGGATATTATTTCAGCAACACGAAGAATTTGAACAAGTACAATATTGTATTTGTCTACCTAGCAATATCAGTTTCTACTTTTTTCTTTTTTAACACCAAGAATCTAATTTTATTGGCTGGTTTACTATGTGGTTTCGGTATAGGTCCAATATTTTTACTTGCAAACAGTTATGTGTCAAACTTCACAAAAAGTAGTACTTTAACGGAGGCTTATTCTTGGCTAGCCAGCTCTGTAGGGTTTGGAATCGCGTTAGGTTCTAGTCTTTTTGGTTATGTAATCGAGTCCTATTCACTTAGTAGTGCAAAAAATCTTTTCTTAATATTTACGATTATCCCACTTTTTCTTTTACCATTCAATAAGGGATGGCATGCTAAAGAAAAAATTAATTCATAAAGTATTAATACTTTCAATTTTTTTTGGTTACTGTTCAATAAACACAATTGCAGATAGTGATAGTAAGATAAACAACTGTATTGAGTTAGCTGATGAAATTGAAAAAATATTTGATGTAATCCAGATTGAAGCTTACGAAAGTGAAATTTATAAAACATACTCTTACGTTGATGCGACAAAACTAGATTATGTTTACGAAGCTTTAAGAATTAACAAAATAGGACTAAATGGCCTAGATAGTATTCTTGCCAACTATGAAATTAATAATTCAGATTTACAAAGTCTAATCGATGGCTTTTATGGAAATTTTGAAGATTCAAAAAATGCTAATACCGCTCTTGAACAACATTTAGTTTCAATCGGAAATAATTGGACAATTCAAGATGAAGTTCAATGGTGGGAAGAAAATCAGGAGTACAGCATTAAATTTTGGAGAACCTCTGACGAATATAGAGACCTTTTGTCTTCAAAATCTCAAAACACCCTAACACCAGATCCGGATTTTGTTGTCAGCGACAGTTACCCCACAGGTGTTTTAAGAAAATATTGTGGAAGTTTATAGGTCATTAGTCACATAAAAGCTTGTATACGATTATGGTGTTTGTTATGGTCTTTAGAACTCAAATAGTTAGCTCCTTATGTAGTTTTGACAAACTTATGGAAATCCGTAGTCAATGACTGATACAATAAAAGGCTCTTTATGGATGGTTGGCGGAGTTTTCTGCCTCACTTCCATGGCAGTTGCTGGAAAAGAGATTTCACTCCAAATAGATACTTTTGAAATTTTATTTTATAGAAGTGTAATAGGGGTATCTATTATTTTGTTTTTTCTAATAAAGAAGGACCTACTTCATGAAGTAAACTTAAAAGAGATAAGAACACACCTTAAAAGGAATATTGCTCATTTTACTGGTCAAAACCTTTGGCTCTATGCATTGGCATCAATCACTCTTGCTGAAGTTACTTCACTAGAATTTACAATGCCTATCTGGATAGTATTGTTTTCATACTTAATGCTCAACGAGCAACTAGATAAATATAAAATATTATCTGTGCTCATAGGGTTTCTTGGTGTGTTAATTACAGTAAGACCAGATATTGAAAGCATCAATCTAGGATTAGTCGCCGCAGCAATCTCTGCAATTGTCTTTGCGCTAACGAATATTTATACGAGAAGACTTACAAGAACTGAATCAACTCTAGCTATTTTATTCTTCTTAACTACGATGCAGTTAATATTCGGTTTAATCACATCTCTTCTAGATGGAGAGTTAGATATACCAACGAACGAAAATATAGCATGGATTATAGTAATTGGATTTGCTGGTCTGGGTGCTCACTATTGTATAACAACAGCTTTGTCACTTGCACCTCCGACAGTAGTTGCCCCAATCGATTTATTAAGGTTACCAATTGTTGTCTCAATAGGTGTTATGTTTTATTCGGAACAAGGGGATATTTTTATTTATTTTGGTGCAGCTTTAATCATTTTTGCAAATTTTATAAATTTAAAAAATGCAAATAGTCAATAATTTAAACTCTAAAACTAGTTATTAATTTAAAAGAATCTTTTAGTTACTTTTGATATCCTTTATACAACATGAAAAATAAATATTTTATCGATACAGATACTGCATCCGATGATGCAGTTGCATTATTAATGGCACTTGAATGGGACGATGTTGAAGTTTTAGGAATCAGCATTGTTTCAGGAAATATGTCAGTCGAGCAGGGAAGTATCAACGCAAGGTACACAGTTGAGCTTTGCAAGAAAGATATTCCTGTTTATGTTGGGGCAGATGCGCCTCTAGTAAAAAAAAGAGAGCATGCCGATTGGTTTCATGGACCTGATGGAATGGGCAACATGAATTATCCTACGCCAAAACTTGAAGAAACTAATGAAGATTTCATTGAGGTTCTAAATAACCATATTAATCAATATCCCAACGAAATAACTTTAGTAACCCTAGGTCCACTAACAAATGTTGCTAATTTTATAAAAAAATATCCAGAGTCTTTCTTAAAACTCAAAAATATCGTAATCATGGGTGGGGCCTCAAATACAGTAGGAAATGTAACTCCGGCAGCTGAATACAACATATGGTGTGACCCTGAAGCTGCCGATATAGTGTTTAAATCGAAGCATCATGACATAGCCATGGTGGGCTGGGAATTATGTAGAGGTGAAGCAAATCTAACTGAGGCGGAAATGGAGTTCGCATATAGCTTTAAGACAGAAAAAGCAGATTTTGCAATAGATTGTAATAAACATGCTCTTGATTCAAGCCAAAATTGGTTGGGAGATCCAGGTCTTGGATTACCTGATCCAGTAGCGATGGCAGTAGCACTAAACCCAGCTGTGACAACAAAGGTCTCAAGACATAATGTTCAAGTTGTAATAGACGGGCCCGCTAGAGGAATGACTATTGTCGATCAACTGCATGTTGGTGAAAGTGAGCCTCATATAGATGAGCATTGGAGTCATACAGAAAGAAATATTAACGTTATTTGGGAAATTGATAGTGACAAGTGGAAAGAAACACTATATAAAACTATTCGCGATTAGTCGTTACCCCAAGTATCTTCAATATATCCTTTTCGCCCACTAGCCTTTGCATACATTTCATATCTCATAGCTTGCTTTTTATAGAAATCCTGATGATATTCCTCAGCAATATAAAATTTAGGTGCAGCAGAGATCGCAGTAACGATAGGTTTATCGAATTTTCCTGAATCACCCAGTTCTTTTTTAGAGGTTTCAGCAGCCTGCATTTGATTTTCTCCTACGGTAAAAATCTCAGTTCTATATTGTGATCCAACATCTGCAAACTGATAATTCAGAGCAGTTGGATCAATATTTCTCCAAAATACCTCAAGAAGCTCTTCGTAAGTGACGATATTTGGATCATATAATATTTCAACAACTTCTGCATGCCCAGTTTCTCCTGTTACAACGTCTTCATAAGTAGGATTTTCCATTGTGCCACCCATATACCCAGAGGTTGCACCGAGAACTCCCTCTAATGCTTCGAAAGGTGGCTCCATGCACCAAAAACACCCACCGGCAAAATATGCTTTTTGATTTCCAGTATCAGTTGTTTCTTCATTTTCAGTTGTCATAATTACTTCTTTCTCAGCAGTTTCTATTGTTGCTGTGCATGATATCAATATTAATAAGAGTGCGATTTTTAAAAACTTCATATTACGAATGTTATTGCATAATTACTGGAATCGTAAATTACAAAAAACGATAAATATCTTAGTTATTAAATTAAGAGTTGCTTAATTAGCTAAAAATAATAAAATTATATTAATCCTTCGACTTTTAAAGCGGAGAGAGGAAAAATGAAAAAAACAGTACCTTATATTGTAAGTTTAAAAAACAATGAGAATATCTCAATGGTTACGGCTTATGACTACCCCTCAGCAAAAGCTGCTTCCGAAGCAGATATTGACGTCATTTTAATTGGAGATTCTCTTGCTCAAGTAGTTTTGGGTCATGAAGACACCCTTTCAGTTACAGTTGAAGAAATACTACATCATGTAAAGGCAGTGAGCAATGCAAAGCCAAATTCACTGGTAGTGGCAGACATGCCTTATATGTCTTATCACATAGGAGTAGAAGACACATTAAGGAATGCAGCAAAGTTTATTCAAATAGGAAAAGCTGATGCGGTAAAAGTTGAAGGCGGATCAAAAAGAAAAGACACCATAGAGGCCTTAGTAAATGCAGAAATACCAGTAATGGGTCATTTGGGACTTACTCCCCAGTCCAAAAACATGATGGGTGGCTACAAGGTACAGGGTAAAACACTCGAGTTGGCAAAGAAATTATTTGAAGATGCCCTCCTTCTTCAAGAACTAGGTTGCTTTTCAATGGTACTTGAGGGTGTACCCTCTATAGTTGCTGAATCAATTTCTGAAGCACTTACTATACCAACAATTGGTATAGGTGCTGGTAAATTCACAGATGGTCAAGTTCTTGTGCTTCATGATATTTTAGGAATGAAGTCAAAGGAATACGTAGACGCTAAATTTGTTAAAAGATATTCAAAGCAATATGAAGACACTGTTGAGGCACTTAAGAATTACAAATCTGAGATTCAAAATAATGAATTTCCAACTGAAGATCATTCTTATGCGATGGGACGAGACTTACAAGAATCCCTAGAAGAATGGAAAAAAGAAATTAAAAAAATTCTGTCATAAGCTATTTCTAGTATTAAATTGTAAGTACCTGCTTCAAAAGAAGCCACGTACAAGTGTCCATAGGAGAGAAAATGACTAAATATGACTTGGTCTCAATAGTAAGACCTACAGCAGACGACAGTCTTGTTGAAGAAATTCATAATAATATTACTGAAATAATTACTACCAATGGTGGTTCAATTTCAGAGCAAGGTGTTTGGCAAAAAAGAAAACTTGCTTATCAAATAGAAACTTTTAATGAAGGTATCTATTCTATTACAACTTTTGAAGCACCTCCAACAGTGCCAAGTGAACTTGATAGAGTGCTAAAAATATCTGATGATGTGATTAGACACAAAGTTCTAAAGATGGAAAGCTAGAGGTATAAAGATGGTAGATAATACAGTAACAATAGTTGGAACTATAACAATGGACCCTGAGCTAAGAACAACTAACTCGGGAATGTCAGTCCTTGATATCAACTTTGCAGGACCTAAGAAACGAAGATTTACCGATGGTGAATGGGTAAATGTTGATGATGACCCACAATACTTCAGCGGTGTAGTTTTTGGACAACAAGCCGAAAATGTAAGTTCATCTTTAACTAAAGGGATGAGAGTAATAATCGTTGGAAAACTTAATTATTCAACTTGGGAAGATCAGCAAGGTGGAAACAGATCAAAAGTATCAATTGTAATTGATGAAATTGGACCAGCTTTAAAATGGGCAACAGCAAATGTAGATTCAAGTTCTTCAGGATCTTCAGATATGCCTAAAGCAAGAGATAATTTCGAAGAAAACGAAGCACCATTTTAGGAGGTATGTAAATGGGACAAGCACAAGGTCAAAAAAGAGCTCCAAAGTTTAAGGCTTCAAAATATGAAGCACCTAAACAAAGGAGAGTAACTAAAGAACAAATTTCAAGAGCAACGTATAAAGATGTGAAGCTTCTAGAAAAATTTATATCAGATAGAGGAAAAATTCGTTCAAGCTTAATCACTGGGATTACAAAACAAGAACAGGCAAAAGTTGCACGACTTGTAAAGGTTGCCAGAGAGCTTGCTCTTCTTCCTTATGTTACAACAAGTACTTACAAACAATCCTATAACCGACGATGAAGTTAATACTCAACGAAGATATATCAAAACTGGGCCGAAAAGGAGATATCGTTGACGTTGCAAAAGGTTATGCACGTAATTATTTAATACCAAAAAATCTGGCAATGGTAGCTACTGCAAAAAATGTAACGGTTGCTGAAAGAATGCAAGAAAAAAGACAGGCAGTTCTTGAAGAGAGCAGTGAACTTGCAGACTCTATTCAACAAGCTTTGGCTGATGCACACTTAGTTATAGCTCAAAATTCAACAGATGAAGGAACTCTGTATGCAGCTGTAACAAATGCACAGATAATTGAATCAATTGAAAAGTTTTCAACTTTTAAATTAGAAGAAAACCAGGTTATTTTAGAAAACCAAGTTAAAGAAATTGGTTTACACACAGTAAACATCAGATTAAGTGCCGACGTTAGTTTTGACGTGACTTTAGAAATAGTTCCTGAAACAAAATAATGGCTGGCCCAGAAGCAGTTTCATCCAGAGATTCACTAGGAGTACAAAAAGCCCCTCCAAATAGTATTGAAGCTGAAGAAGCTCTTTTAGGCAGCGCACTTTTATCAAGAGATGCCTCAAACAGATTAATGGAGGCAGTAAAACCAGGTGATTTTTATAGTCCAAATAACGAAAAAATATTTGAGGCTATGAAAGAGTTGTTTGACTCTGGAAAACCCATAGACAGTGTTACGGTTTCTGAAATTGTATTTAAGAGCAAAAATACAACAAGTTTAAACGCTTCATATATAGCAAGGTTAGTTGAGAATGTACCTAGTTCAGCCAACTTCGAAAGATATATAGAAATTGTATTAGAACACTCCAACAGAAGAAAGCTTTTGAAAGCAAGTGGAAGAATTGAGCTTCTGGCATATGCTCTGGACAAAGAAATATCCTCTGTCATGGATGAAGCAGAACAGTCAATATTTAAGGCTTCAGACGACGCAATCGGAGATGGCTTAATTGGGGTATCTGATTTTTTAAATGAAGCAATCGAACAGATTGAAGAAATAGAAAATCAAGGAACGGGACTTTCTGGTCTTCCAACACATTTTGTTGATTTGGATAACACTTTAGCCGGTTTACAAGATGGTAATTTGGTTATTATTGCTGCTCGACCAAGCATGGGTAAATCATCTTTAGCACTTAATATTGCAACAAATGCTGCAAAGGAAAAAAAGACAGTGGCATTTTTCTCGCTTGAGATGACTAAAGAAGAGCTAGTTCAAAGAGTATTGTTTTCCGAGGCCAAAGTTGCATCTGGTGATGCAAGAAAAGGACAACTTGGTCCTGAAAAATGGTCAAGAGTAGTTGAGGCTGCTTCAAAAGTTAACTCTATGCCCCTTTATTTTGATGATGCATCAGTAATTACTGTTACTGACATTAGAGCAAAATCTAGAAGGTTAAAAGCTTCTAAAAGTTTAGACTTGATAGTTGTTGACTATATTCAGCTTATGCAAGGTAACTCTGGAGACAACAGACAACAAGAAATTGCTGAAATCAGCAGAAACCTAAAGAATCTAGCTAGAGAGTTAAAAGTACCGATTATTGCGCTATCACAATTAAACAGAGCTGCAGAGCAAAGGGAAGATAAAAGACCAAGACTTGGAGACTTAAGAGAGTCTGGAGCAATCGAACAAGATGCTGATATTGTCATGATGATTTATAGAGACGACTATTACAATCCCGCGACTGAAAAACCAGGTGTTGCAGAAATCAATATTGTTAAAAACAGATCAGGCTCTACAGGGAAGGTAGATCTTTATTTCAGCAAGGAATATACTACTTTTTCAAATTACTCAAAACAATCTGAGTAAATGAACCCAACAATCAAAGCCTATTCAGGAATAGTACTATTGGCTATTTCTTGGGGAACGATTCCATTAATAATAAGAACCTCTGATATTTCTTCCATCGGACTGGTTGGGATTAGGACTTTTTTAGGAACACTATTTTTGTCAACTTTAGTAATCAGAAAAGACTTTAATCTAAAAGAATTGCTTAAACCAGGATTGATTCTAGGACCCCTCTTAGCTATTCACTGGGTAACAATGTTTGAATCTATAGAGTTGAATTCAATTGCAGTTGGAATTGGACTTGTCTTTTCATATCCCCTTTTCGTACTTTTAATTGAATTTTTACGAGGAAATAAACCAAAGGTATATCAAGTAGCTTTAATATGTGGAGGCTTTTTTGGTCTATATAATCTTTTAGATATTTCAAACATAAAGTCTCTCGAAGGAGTTATTTATGGATTAGTAAGTGCAATAAGCTTGTCTTTAATAATTACTATTGGAGAATCGTATAGCTCTAAGCTTGGAGGTCTTAAGGTTGCATTTGCACAACTTTTAGTTGCTGCCTTAATTCTTATTAACTTTACTTATGAATCTAAAGATTGGTTAGTTAAAAATATTGAGGTAAGTATGTTTCTTGGATTCTTTTTGACTGGCGTGGGACTCATGACTTATTGGTATGTCGTGAAAATAATTAAACCTATAGCAGTGAGTACAATCTCCTATTTAGAACCTGTAACAGGAGTTGTATTAGGAGCTATTTTACTAAGCGAGACACTCACTCTAAGGCAATCAGTAGGATTTATTTTGGTTGTTTTTGTAGGTATTGGTCAGATTTATTTTGATTCTAGGATTAAACCAGCTTCAAAGGTTTGATAATCTTTATAAGAGTGGTTGTTTAATTTTAAGTATTTTTCAAAATCCCAATCAGAATACTCTTCAAAATATTTTTTTATTGATTCTCTGTTAGCTTTAATTGGAGTTGATAATCTTTGATAGTTATCTCGATCTAAGTGTTTTATTACTTTTCCTGTAGAGTTTATTCTTTTGATTGCATTAGTAACTTTCTGAGTTGTTATTGAATAGTCTGACTTAAGTATATTTTCAAGAGAAATTGAAAGTGTCGGTTCATCTGTCGCAAGTTCATCAATAATTACACAAGTTTCATGATTCATAAGATTCATAATTTCATTTAAATTTGTAAAATCCTTCTCCTCAGATTTAATTAATCCTTTGTCTTTTGAGTATTCAACCCAACCATATGTAGGGGTTTCTTTAAAATTAAGAAGTAAATATTTCATACAATAAAAATAATGTTGTTTTGAATTAATCCAACATTGCAAAAAGCTTTTTTTCCGTGTAACTTGATGAAATAATGAAAAGTGTTAATGGAAATGGTGTCTCAATTGGAAGTTCAATTGGTAAAGCTTATGTGTATATAAATAATGTTGACCTAGACACCAACGGAAAGATAATATTTCAAGAGGCTGTTACAAAACTTATTTCTAAATTCGAATCACAAATTAAAACCTTCAAAGATAATGACAGAATAGAAGAAGCAGATGTCTTAGATGCTTATACATTAATACTTCAAGATCCTGAAATCACAGGACAAGTGACAGCTGACAATCAAGCATCTGTTAAAGAGGTATACAGTATATTTGATTCGAGTGCCAAGATATTGGCAAGTATGGAAGATGAATATTTTAAACAGAGAGCAGAAGACATTCTCTCAGTTGGCAAACATCTAATAAACACAATGCAGGAAAAAGAGATAAAAGTTGATCTAAGTGAAAATTCAATACTTGTTGCAGATGATTTAACTCCCGCAGACACCTCTTCTATGAATTTGGGAAATGTAGTAGGAATTATTCTAAAAGATGGTGGCCCAACTTCTCATGCTGTGATCGTAGCAAAAAATTTGGGTATACCGTGTGTTATTGGTGTTGGAAAAGGTATTGAAGAAATAATGAACGAAGACCTAATTGCATTAGATGGATCAAGTGGAGAGTTGATTATAAATCCAGATAAAAAAGTTATAGAGACGATGAACAAAAATAAAAAACGCGAAGAAGAGATAAGAACTAACTTTACGGAATCTTCATACAAAGAACAAGATTTTGAGTTTTTAATCAATGTAGGCTCTAATGAAGAGATTGAGTCTTTCAATCACGATTTTTTAAATTCTATAGGATTGTTCCGGTCTGAGTTTATTTATTTAGACAGGTCATCAATTCCTACGGTTGATGAACAAAAAGAGATACTAGAAAAAATACAACAAAAGTTTACTGGAACAATAACTTATAGGACACTTGACATAGGTGGAGATAAACAAGTAGCTTATTTAAGCTTACCGGTTGAAGAAAACCCTTTTTTAGGAGTTAGGGGAATACGTCTTTCGCTTCAAATTGAAGAACTATTTAGAACACAAATCGAGTCAATCCTTACTTCTAAAGATGCAGATCGTGTAAAAATAATGTTCCCTATGATTTCAACTATCGAAGATTTTATAAAAAGTAAAAATATAATTTTAGAGATCGCTAAAAATTTAAATAAAAAAGTTCCGGAAGTTGGAATAATGATAGAAACCCCATCGTCAACAATACTCGTAGAAGATTTTTCTGAGTATGTAGACTTCTTCTCAATTGGCACCAATGACTTAACTCAATACATAATGGCAGCTGATAGAGGCAACCCCAATCTATTTGAATACCAAGACCCACTACATCCCGCAATTCTTAGGGTTCTAGAAAATGTTTTCAAAGTTGGAGAATCAACCAATAAAGAAGTTTCTGTATGTGGAGAGATGGCCTCTGATCCAGATGCAGCTGTGGTTTTGTATATTTTAGGGTTGCGCAAATTCAGTATGTCACCGTCGGCAGCACCATTTGTTTATGATAAATTGATTAATCTAAATTCTTTTGATACAAATGAACTAAAGTTTAAAATTCTTAAATCAAAAAATAGCAAAGAAGTTAGAGAATTATTAAGCGACTTAAATATATGAAAACTCATGCAATATTATTAGCTGGCGGCTCAAGTCATAGATTTACTGATGAAGAAAACAAAGTGTATTTTCCAATTGGAAGAAAACCTGCACTCTGTTGGCCTCTTGAAACTCTAGAGAAATCTGAAGATGTAGATTCAATACTTCTTGTAATTCGTGAAGAAGATTGGGAAAAAACAAATAGGGTTATTGAGCTTGTCGATACTGAAAAATTAGTGGGTGTAACAGTAGGGGGAAAAACTAGGCATGACAGTGAGTATGAGGGTCTTATGTACCTTAAAAATTCTGGAAACGTATCAGAAGATGATTTAATTTTAATCCATGATGGAGCCAGACCTTTATTACCTTCTTATTTACTAGATGAATTAATCGATGTCGCTAGAAACAACGGAGCTTCAGCACCCGGTTTTAACTCAAAAAATATTTCTTTAAAAAAAGGTTCCAATTCAGATCATTCTGAAGATGAAACCATTGTTGAAATACAAACTCCTCAAATATTCACAGCAGATGAATTGTGGAAATCTTATGAATTAGCAAAATTAGATAACTGGCAGGCCGTCGATACTACAGAGTGCGTCTCCAAATATGTAGGTCGTGAGGCAGTGATTGTCCCTGGAGACCCAAAAAATATGAAAGTAACTTTTATTGAGGATATATTTGAATTAGAAAAAATAATTACTCAAGAATAGGACACATCTACTTAGCACCATTCTTCTAAGCCGTTACATCTAAAATTAAATTTTTACTTGTAAAAATTGCAAACCAAAACTTTTTGAATATAGAATGTAATTAATTAGTAAGGGAAGTTAATTATTTTAGAATCACCTATTGCATTAGGAGCTTTGTTTTTAGGACTTGCTGGTATGTGGGTTCTACAAATGCAGCTTGCAAAAAAACAAGCAGTAAGTTTTATGAATGTTGTAAAAGAACTACATGGTGAAAATTTAACTGTTGCTATAGGTACCAATCAGCCCAAATGGGGAAGAAAAAGAGTTTATCTAGCCATGTCTGCCAATCCTCAAAAAATTATAGTCGACGCTATAACACTCAAAGGAACAACAGTTTTTGCAAAAGGACAACAAGTTACAGAGATGATTAACAAAAGTTTGTCAGAGTTTTCGGACTCTGGCGGAAAAGATCCACTTAATGATGCTGCGGCCATGGCTGCAAATACATTAATTAAAAAAATTAATGAGGATTCAGAGAGTGTTTCTAATTAGAAATATAAAGAAGGGGGAAAAATGGACACATTAGTTAGTATGGCCGATGCGTTTATTGGTGTTTTTAGAACATCAGCAGATGTATTTGTCAGCTTGACTACTGGTATTATCCCGTTGATAGTGGTGTTTTTGACCGCAGTAAATGCATTGGTCAAATTCATTGGTGAAGATAAGGTTGAAAACTTTGCCAAGTGGGCTGCTCAGGAGGGCTGGATGTATGTTCCAGTTCGATATACATTGCTACCTTTTGTAGCTGTGTTTATGCTGACAAACCCAGTTTGCTATACATTCGGTACTTTTTTACCAGAAAAAAACAAACCAGCATTCTATGATGCTGCAGTTAGTTTTGTTCATCCAATTACGGGAATATTTCCACATGCAAATGGTGGAGAGTTATTCGTATGGTTAGGAATTGCTGCTGGAGTTGAGATCGCGGCTCCAGAATTAGTAACGCCTTTAGCAGTAAGATATTTACTTGCTGGGCTTGTCGTTATTTTGATTAGAGGTGTCACAACTGACATCATTTATTCAATAATGTCTTCAAGAAAGGTCGGTGCTGAATAATGCAAAGTATGATTGAAAAAATAGGTAGATCTGTTGGTGGAGTAGTTGGAAAACTATTTCAAGCAGGTCGAGATGCTATACAGCTATGTATTCAAACAATTATTCCATTCATGGCATTCGTTGCTGGTGTTATCGGATTAATCCTTTCAACAGGAGTTGGAGATGTTATAGCTGAAGGAATTAAAGGATTTGCAAATAACCTTGTTGGTTTGATGCTTGTCTGTATCGTTTGTTCAATTCCATTCTTGTCACCATTGCTAGGACCTGGAGCTGTAATAGCTCAAATCGTTGGTGTTCTAGTTGGAACAGAGATTGGACGTGGAAACGTAGATGTTTCTATGGCACTGCCGGCATTATTTGCAATCAACCCACAAGTTGGTTGTGATTTCGTTCCAGTAGGTCTCGCATTAGGTGAGGCAGAACCGGAAACAGTAGAGATTGGTGTTCCAGCCGTTCTAACAAGTAGAATGATAACTGGACCTATCTCAGTTGTTGTTGGTTGGTTGTTTGCACTAGGTTTGTAAACTTCAAAGACAACAATTTCATTTTTTGTGGCGCTCTGAGTAAAATTAGAGCGCCACAGATAATTTAAGGAGCAAAAATGGCAGAATACAAAAAGGTAAAAATCGAAAGAGGACCTGGAGGATGGGGAGGCCCATTAGAAGTAAAGCCTACAGATGAAAAAAAATATGTTGTTTGTATTACCGGTGGAGGTATTCATCCAGTAGCACAAAAAATTGCAGATATGACTGGTGCAGAGCCATTTGACGGTTTTAAATCATCTCCAGAGGGTGGTTTTAAAGCTATGGCCTGTGCGGTAATTGACTGCGGTGGAACTGCAAGAATAGGAGTTTATCCAATGAAGGGTGTTCCAACCATTGACATACATGACACTTCTCCAGCAGGTCCGTTGGCCCAGTTCATTAGAGAAGAAAACTTTGTTTCAGGCGTAGGCGAAGATCAGATTACTGAAATATAGTGGGGGTCTACTCTTCTAAAATAGTAAAAATTGGGGAACAAGCCCACTTATTTTTAGAAGAGGGAATAGTTGTATTTTTTGGAGACAATGCTCCAGAAGAACTACAAGATGTAGCCGTTGTCCATGAGTTAAAAGAAGTTACTGGAGAAATTGTAGTTGGAACAACAATAAATTTATCTAACGAAGAGCTCACGGTTACAGCAGTTGGCCCCGTAGCAAATGAAAATTTTGTTAACTTAGGTCACCTAGTTCTAAAACTTGATTCATCAACAGAAGCAGCATTACCTGGAGATGTAAATTGTAGTTTTTCCAATAAGCCAGAAGTAAAAGTAGACGACACGATAGAGATTAATTAAATGAACTTCACACAAGAACTTATTAAAAGAGAGAAAGATTTGGGAAGGCCAGTACGTATTGGCCTTGCTGGTGCTGGGCAAATGGGTTCTGGCTTAGCAGCTCAAATTAGTCGTATTCCTGGCATGGAATTAGTAGCTTGTGCTGACATTGACAATAAAAGAGCAGAAAACGCCTTAGGTCTTGCTGGCATGAAAAGTATAGGGCATAACAAAGATGCAATTTCTTCAATCTCAAACGGTCATGGCGGAATAGTTAACGACGCCAAACAGTTGGCAGAACTTCCAATAGATATTGTATTTGAAGCTACAGGGGTTCCATGGGTTGGTGCAGAAGTAGCCTCAAGTTGTATTGAAGCAGGTAAACATATTTTAATGCTTAATGTTGAAACAGATATCACGATAGGTCTATACCTAGCTCAAAAAGCAAAAGAAAAAGGAATAGTATATAGTGTTGCAAATGGGGATGAACCTGTGGCATGCAAGGAATTGTATGACTTCTCAGTTGATATAGGTTTTGAAGTAGTTTGTATTGGAAAAGGAAAAAACAATCCATTAGATCAAACTGCTACACCTGATTCATTAAAAGAAAGAGCAGTACAAAAAAATATGAATCCAAAAATGCTTGCAAGCTTTGTAGATGGTAGTAAAACAATGATTGAGATGACCTCTTTGTCTAATGGCATAGGCATGCCTTTAGACAAGGTTGGAATGAATGGGCCTGTTAGTGAAGTTTCAGAGCTAAACAAGACTCTAATTCCAACATCAGATGGAGGTGTTTTGAAAGAACCAGGGAGAGTAGATTTTGCTTTTGGACCAGCGCCAGGAGTATTTTCAATTGTTACAACAGATAACCCAACAATTATTGAGGAAATGGCATATCTGTCTATGGGTGAAGGCCCTTATTACACTCTTTACAGGCCCTATCATTTAGCTTCTGTCGAAGCACCAAGAAGTGTTGGAATGGCAATTATTAATAACGAACCAGGACTACAGCCAACAACATGGATTTCAGAGGTAATTGGTCATGCAAAGAAAGATTTGAAACCCGGAGACACAATAGATGGAATTGGTGGCTTCTGCTCCTATGGAGTTGCTTACCCCTATTCAGAAACAGAGGGGCTAGCCCCTTTAGGTCTGATTGAGGGAGCAACCGTTGTCGGAGAGGTTAAACAAGGAGAACCTATTCCTAGAGACTCTATTGAACTGCCTGACAACCTAATAAATAAGTTACGCAGTAAACAAAATAATTAAAAAGGTAAAAGTGAGTAAAGAAAATAAATTAGAACTATATCGAATGATGCTCCTTATTCGTTTATTTGAAGAGGCCTTGGAAGAGATGTTTTCAAGGGGGTTGTTGCACGGAACTATGCATTTATCTATTGGGCAGGAGGCTACCGCTACTGGTGCATGCCTAGCTTTAGAAAAAAAAGATTTAATTACTTCTACTCATCGTGGCCATGGCCACTGTTTAGCAAAAGGTGCAGACCCTTACAAAATGTTTGCTGAATTACTCGGCAGAGAGGATGGATACTGTAGAGGCAGAGGTGGCTCTATGCATATTGCCGATTTATCAAATGGGAACCTAGGTGCAAATGGAATTGTTGCAGGTAGTTTAACAATTTCAGTAGGAGCAGCTCTATCTTTAAAAATGCAAAAAACTGAAAATATTGTACTTTGTTTTTTTGGAGATGGTGCTGTAAACGAAGGGTCATTTCATGAGGCATTAAACCTTGCTTCTCTTTGGGACCTACCAGTCTTATTTGTATGTGAAAATAATCAATATGGCATGTCTATGGCGTCAGAAAATGCTGTTGCAGGAGGTTCTATTACTCAAAGAGCTGAATCTTATGGAATCAAAAGTGTCTCTATAGATGGTAACGATGTTGAAGAGGTCTATGAGACGGTATCTAAGTGTAAAGAAAAAATAAAAAGTTCAGGAAAACCAATGTTTATTGAATCTATAACTTATAGATATAGAGGTCATTCAAAATCTGATCGTAATTTGTATAGAACATCAGATGAAATTAATTTTTGGAAAGAAGAAAAAGATCCTTTGAAACGATTTATTGGTAAATTAACTGAAGAAAAAGTAGAAATTGACGAATTAAAAAAGGTTGAAGTCGAAGTAAAAAACCTAATCAGAGAATCAGTAAAAAAGGCTTTAGAATCACCTGAAAGTCCTAAAACCAATTTAGAGGAGGATTCTTATGCCTGAAATGACAACAGGGCAAGCAATCAAAGAAGCACTATCTCTTTGTTTAGACTCAAACGATACAACATTCATTGCAGGTGAAGATATAGGAGTATATGGTGGGGCTTTTGGCGTAACAGATGGTTTGTTAGAAAGATATGGTCATGAAAGAATTAAAGATACACCAATTTCAGAAGATGTTATTGCCGGTTTAGCCGTCGGTGCAGCTATTACTGGCTCTAAGCCAATTGTTGAGATGCAATTTAGTGACTTTATAGTAAATGCGATGGATCCAATTGTAAATCAGGCTGCGAAATTACATTTCATGTATGGAGGAGCAGTGAATGTTCCAATGATTGTAAGAGGAGCTAGTGGCGCTGGTACAGGTGCAGCAGCACAACACAGTCAGTCGTTAGAGTCATGGTTTTGTCACGTACCAGGCTTAAAAGTTGTAACTCCATCAAATCCTCAAAATGCATTTGATCTACTTTTAGCTTCCTTCGTTGATCCAAATCCTGTAATTTTTATGGAACATAAGTTAATTTACAAACTTAAGTCCGAAGTAAATTTAGGACCTATGCCTAGTGATTCATCAGAGCTTGGTAAATCAAAAGTTATTCAAGAGGGGAATGATATTACTGTTGTCTCATATTCAAACATGGTAAATAGTGTTATAAGTGCTGCAAAAGAAGATTCCCTAACAGATTACTCTATTGAAATTATTGATTTATTGACTTTAGCACCTATGGATTCAGAATCAGTAATTAACTCAGTTGAGAAAACTAAAAGACTATTAGTTTGCCAAGAAGCCCCTGCGAGTAGCTCTGTTGGCTCTACCTTAATATCTGAAGTAGCTACTTCTCGTGCATTCAAAGCACTAAATCAATCACCAGAATTATTAGCTGGTCTACATAGTCCTATGCCGTCTGCAAAACATTTAGAAACAACAGTGATACCTCAAGAAGAGGATATCGTACAAAAAATAAAGGAGATGATTGAAAATGAGCAATGAAAATATTATTCTTCCTGCGATGTCTGACCAAATGACAGAAGCAGAACTGTTAACTTGGAAAGTAAATGTTGGAGATGAAGTAAAAAAAGGTGATGTGATAGCTGAGATTGCTACCGACAAGGTCGATATGGATCTAGATAGTCCATTTGATGGAAAAATTACAAAACTAATTGCTGAAGAAGGTTCGATGGTTAATGTAGGTGAGCCTCTTGCAGAAATTGAAGTTGAGGGAGAAAGTCTACTCGGCTCTCTATTTGACTAACAGCTACTGTTGTAGTTTAAAGTTATAGATTCTTCTGCGTCCTTCTTTGTCAGTACTCCAGTTAAGTAATTACAACTATCATCAATAATTATGTTAGTTCTAACAACTATGTCACAGGTGTATACCAGAAGATCAGGGTACTTATCCGAGTAAAAATTAAGGCAATCGATAACACTTTTTTCAGTATTTTCTTTATCTTTTTTATTTATAGAAATGAATAATTTATCATCTTCAATAATGACTTCACTGGATGTTTCCTGAAAAACCTCACCTTGTACCTTATTAAATACACCTGATGTTCCTGAAACTAAAGATCCTGTTGCTCCGATAGAAATTGCCGCCAAAAAGACAATTAAAACAAGAAAAATAAGTATATTTTTCAAAAAAACCCCTTTTTTTAATGAATCAAGTCTTTTTTGTTGAATTGGTCTAAAAAATAGACTTTTTAGCAACAATTTAGTTACATATTTAACTTTAGATGAACGAAAGTCAAAGTGAAACATCAAAACCTACTTTTATAATGATATTGTTGAAAAATTCAACAAAAACGATCGTTAGGGGGATTGTAATATGAAAGAATCCATACAACGCGTTGGCGGTGCTATGTCAGGAATGGTTATTCCTAATATTGGTGCTTTCATTTCTTGATAGATTTGCGCTTCCAGATATAAAAGATGAGGTAGCCAGAATTGCCAGAAATCCTGAAATTAAATTTTCTAAAAATGAAAGGTTTGAATACCCTCTAAGACTATTGATAAACAATAATAAAGATGTCAATACATTCAGAATTGTATTGGACATAATTATCCATGAAGACTTTCCACAAGTTGAAGGTTTCAGTAGTTTTAACAAGACAGTCTTAAAAAAGGGAAAAACTAATATATATAGTGAGTTTTGGGAAATTGGAAACTATAGTGATAATTACATTGAAAGGCTAGGTTTGTAAATGTTAGAGAAAGAATTAGTTGTTAAAGATGAAGTTGGTTTACATGCAAGGCCTGCAAGTCTATTCGTTAAGATTGCACAAGAGTTTGATGGTACAGTAAAAGTTAAATTTAATAAGAAAAATCCACAGACTGGTGAAGAAGAACTCATTGAAAAAGATGGAAAAAGTATGATTGGTATATTAAGTCTTGGCATAGCCAAAGACAAGCCCTTCACGATCGTGCTTGATGGAGAAGATGAAGAACTTTTTTTATCGAAATTTGAGGAGTTGCTAGACAATGAGTAGTTCACTTCTAGAAACATTGCTACTTTCATCTAAAATTGAACCTTCTGAAGATTATGATGCAACTTATGAAACTCTACCAGTTGTCATAGCCGAATCTACAAAAGATCTTGATGCAGCTTTTGCAAAGCTAGATGAAGCAGGTGGGTATGGCTATATTGCTACTTGGAGAAAAAACCTATTTGCATTTAACACAAAACTACTTTCAAAAAGATGCGGTTTGATTGACGAAAATGCAAGTTTATTAAAAGCAGCCAGAGTCCCAAAAAACTAGTTTTTATTTTTAAAATTATAAACTTGTAGTCTGATAATTTGAATCGTATACATTGCTACAATTGTGACTCCAATTTTTAGCAATTCTCTCATCCACCATAGATTCCCAGGTATGTCCATACCTTCACCTATAGAGCCTCCAATAAGCCCTCCAATAAGCCCAGAGGATATAAGTAGCAAATAATCTCTACTACTGGCTCTTT
>ERZ891134.421-NODE-421-length-35935-cov-7.201533_pt1 | contig 35935 bp, 36 predicted proteins | sample MGYA00520888_ERZ891134 | MGnify/ENA primary metagenome ERZ891134 (study PRJEB32303, sample SAMEA104408692) | aquatic metagenome | biome: Brackish water; feature: Coastal; material: water | place: Baltic Sea | collected 2014-10-23 | depth 10 m ... | reverse complement strand
CTTTATTTTTATTGGTCATAGTACATAAGAAGAGGAATACATAAAGTACATAAATTAAAAAATAGAACAAATTGGAACTCGTCTGACAGTTCTCTAGTTTTATTCTTCTAGCAAAAGAGTTTACATTAGATGGTTATTCAACTTCTGCTGTGAGCTCCTAATTATTACCCATACTACGTACACATAGCCTTAAAAAAATGGCTCGTAAAAGCTTTGACATCCCCGATCAGTATCGCTCCCCGGTCATTCGCCAAGTGAAAGAGGCTACTAAAATACTGGACCCCACGAAAAAGGATCTCACACCTACCTTGTTGGATTTTGGCCTTGTACAGTTTTACATCCCCCGATTTTTTGGCTTTTGTTATGGAGTAGAAAACGCCATCGATATTGCCTATAAAGCACTCCGAGAGCATCCTGACAAAAATATTTATTTGCTCAGTGAAATGATTCACAACCCCACGGTCAACGAAGATTTGCTTAAAAAGGGTATGCAGTTTCTTCAACACACCGATGGAAGCGAACGCATTCCAATCGATTCCTTGAGCTCCGAGGACATCGTTATTGTACCCGCCTTTGGCACCACAGTTGAAATTGAGGAGCAACTAAAAGCAAAGGGTATTGATCCCTATGCCTTCAATACGACCTGCCCATTTGTCGAAAAAGTTTGGAAACGAGGGGCTCAACTAGGAAAAAAAGACTACTCCCTTGTAGTTCATGGGAAACATGAACACGAGGAAACCCGAGCCACCTTTTCGCACAGCTCTACCCACTCAAACGTAGTGGTCGTACTAAACCCTGAAGAAGCGCGTATCTTAGCTGATTGCATGCTAGGAAACCGGCCCAAAGAGGACTTTGAGCACTATTTTGGCCATAAATGTACCCCTGGTTTTGATCCCCAAAAAGATCTTCAGCGTTTCGGAGTCATAAACCAGACCACGATGTTGGCAACCGAGACGCAAGAGGTCATGGATATTCTAAAAAAAGCGACCCTTCAATTGTTTAGCGAGTCCGATATTCAGCAGCATTTTGCTGACACAAGCGACACCCTATGTTACGCGACTAATGAAAATCAATCCGCTACCCTCGCTCTCTCTAAGGTAGAAGCCGATCTAGCCTTCGTTGTGGGCGGGTATAATTCCTCCAATACCATGCACCTGGTCGAAATTTTGGAACATTCGTTCCCAACTTACCACGTTAGAGATGCCGCAGAAATCATTGATCAAAGCCTCGTACGGCACTTTAACCAGTGGGAAAAAGAAATACTGGAAACGACAAACTGGCTAGAACACTCCCGAAACCCACTCAAAATTGCGCTGACATCGGGAGCATCGTGTCCGGACGCACTGGTCGATGAAGTTCTGATGCGCTTATTGGAGTTTTTCCCAGGTCATCGCGATATCGAGGATGTATTGGCGCCTTTTGAAGCAACTGACACTTTTTGAAGCAACTGGCTCTCTTTAGCCCCGATCACTCATTAATTAGACCCTCGCCAACGAATCTACTCATTAATCAAACTAAAGAAACTAACCACACTAGGCCTGAAACTTTTTAATTCAATGGCAAGGTTTGCATCAACCAGGCGGATTTCAGGAGTCACAATTCCGGTGGTATTATTTCGAATAGCCCCATAGTCAACGTATGCTTCAAATGGTCTGGCTTTTTCGGCTTCGCTGTATTGTTCGATAGGCACGCGATATTGAACCGTGACCGTAGATGGAGAGAAATTAAACCGTTGATTTCTAGGCGCATTTTCGAGCCGCAGCACCAGGGTTAGTTCCCCCTCGGTAAACTCAGTTACCGTTTCATGATAGCTCACCAAATTCTGATCGAAGCTAAGAGCAGGATCCGAAGAAATAATTGGGAGTTGCAGGGTGATGTTATCGCGAATATTGTTGAGTTTTACCGAATAATCAATGATCCAAGCTTCTAAGTTTTCCACTTTAGACACCGCCCCAGACACCCAAATACTATCCGGTTCCAGGTACCCTTCCCCAACTCGGTCGTAGCGTTCGGCATAGTTAAAGGTAGGCTCCCAAAAAAGCGGGAGTTGTTTGCTCATCATGGGTTCTAGATCCAAGGATAAACGAGTGGGATTTACGTTTAAAACCGAGACATCTTGTTCAGGGGCAAAGCGCTGCCGAACCTGACTAAAAACGTCAATCTCACCTGGACTAATATCTACCGGTACCGCTGGGGGATTGTTTTTCAGGCTAATTAGTTTCCAACCCTCTCCACTTATTTCAGCCGCAATGGTTTCAGGAATAGCATCTACCAAAGCCATGCCTTCTGGAACAGAACCCACTTCTAAAGGAACTTCTACATCGATGTTATAGGATCCATTCAAATTAACCACCATCCACAAGGTCATGGCAAGAACATAAGAAACGACGAAAACAGTGATTTTTTCCTCCCGCGAGGTATTTGAGGCTCCATTCTCTTTCCGCAATCCAATAAGGGCGGTATCAATGGCTCGAACCGCCTTTATAAAAGGGCTAAAAATGGTATTTGGGCTATTCTTCGGGGAAGTTTTTTTCATCGTTATGCAGTTTCCTTAAATATACTTTGGCCAATGCCTATTTCCAACCATTGAGTCGGACGTGGCATAGCCTTACTTGGCCACTACTTTAAGCTCCTGCACTACCTTATGATCCACCGAATCGTTCAGCCTTTTGGCAATATGAAATCTGTTCGCGTGGATTTCGTGTCGCCACACCGCATTTGAAACCACGCAGGTCAGTATGCTCCCTTGGAAATACAAATCGTGGGTTTGTTCCGCTATTTTTGGCCCAACAACGTCACCCCATTTAGCTAGTACCATTCCCTGTCGCAATTTTTTCTGATGGGGGTAGCGGTCTAAAAACTGCTGTAATGCTTCTGATAATGATGTTGGCTTGTCTAATCGCATAGTAACCCAACTTAATTAGTTTCGGCTACATTTCCATCCTTAATCGTGATACACAAATGATCCGGATGATCAAAATCCACAAAATCACTAAACGCCACCGGATGGGCCGCCGTGATAAAGCTCTGGCCTTGATGTGCTTTTAAATGTTCAAGTAAAATTCGCACTCGTTCCCCATCCAAGTCACCAAATACATCGTCCAGAACCAACAGCGGAGCGTCCTCTAATTCCTTCGTATAATAATCCAACTGTCCTAATTTTAAGGCAAGTGCAAACAACCGATGCTGACCCTGCGAGCCGTATCGGCGCAGCTCTACCTTGTCTAAATAAAACACAATTTCGTCCCTATGAGGCCCGACTAGGCTTTGCCCTCGCTCCAGCTCCTTATCAAATTGCTCGTCCAAGGCTGCTTTGAAACATTGCTCGATCCGCTCTACTCGGGTTAATGTTGTTGGGGAGTCGACCTCGGCTTTGCTCTTGGCCTTATCTGAGTCTACGGTAAGCTCCTCATTTTCCTCCCATCCACGCACCATGGAATCGTAGCGCATCCCGGGCTTCATTTCTAAACCAGATATCTCGGTAAAGTTAACCTGTACAAAGCGTTCAAGTTGCATAATAACACTCGCCCGTTCATCCATTATTTTTGACCCGACTCGAACTAATTGCTCATTCCAAGGCTCTAAATAACTTTGCATGAGGGTCTTATGAACCCGAAAAGATCCTCCTTCGGCATACTTTTGTAATAATTTATTACGCTGACGTCGAATCTGACGGTATTCCATTAAATTTCGCAAATACGACCGGGATAACTGGCTAATGAATGCATCAATAAAGACCCGCCTTTCAACTGGCCCGCCTTTGGTTAGTTGCTCATCTTGAGGGCTCAATACCACCACAGGAACCATTCCTATGAGATCGGAGAGTTTGTCCAATGGACCTTCATTCACGAAAATTTTCTTTCCGTCTCCTCTCGAATAGCTTAGCGACAACTGAAATTGGGCCCGTATTTGACCTTGAAAATGGCCGCGAAGCAAAAATGATTTAGTGTCCTGTTTAACCACATGAGAATCTGAGCTAGTGACAAAACTTCGAGACATACACAGATAATGAATGGCATCTACAACGGAGGTCTTTCCCGCGCCATTTGGGCCAATAAGGACGTTCATATAGGGTGCCCAGGTCACCTTGGTGTGCGTATGATTCCGGAATTGAAATAATTCTATTTCGTGAATACGCATGAGCTACCCCGATTATTTAATCAAGGTCATTCTGCGGGTAAACGAAGCTTCTCCTGAGAGTTGTTCAAGTCTGTAATAGTAAATACCCGAGGGTAAGTTCGCCGCATCGAAAGCAATGCGATGCCACCCAGCCGCACGCTGACCATCTGCTAACACCGCAACACGCTGACCCAACATAGTAAAAATCGAAAGTCGAATGTGTTCAGGGCTCGTTAGCTCAAAAGAAATAGTCGTACTCGGGTTAAAGGGATTTGGGTAATTCTGCAGTAAACGAATTTCTTTTTGGCCCTGGTCAAAGTCCTCCTGTCTAGTATATTCTGCTGCCACGGCTTGTCCCCCAAAATAAGCCCGTTCCACTAGGGTAGAATCATGCACAAAAGGATTTCTATTCCCCTGTGCCTGTTCGGCCCCTAAGCTCCGGTTCCATTCCGCCTCATCTACTGGATCCAATTTATGCCAATCGTACAGCACGTCTTTCATCCCATTGAAAAAGGAAGCGTCGTCTTTAACTACCGCTCTGGTTTGATAAACCGACCAAAAATAAAAGATGGCCCGCGCAACATTCCCTTTAAAATCTTCCCGTGGCTCAAAGGCTCTACCATTGTCTAGTTCGCTGTGCAACTCAATATTTGCCGAAGGTATTCCACTCGATTCGCCCGATAAATAAAACCACTTATCAGCCTGATTGTCTGGTATCTCATCGAATGGATAATTAGAACGAGCCGAATTTGCTTCTACTCGAGTGGGGAATAAATGATGAATATCGCCCCGCATGGGTTCATCTCTGTCGAACAATCCTTGCGGCCAAACGTGCTCGGTGTTAATGCCTTTGTTAAATGCATCGGTTCTATTGTTACTGGTAATGGTATACCCGGTATACACCCCGATGATTTGCCCATTCACATTATCAATAGAGCCGTACATCTGATCTCTGGCGCCGTTATAACCTAGAGGATTGCTTACTGCGTATTCCTGAAGAATGAATTGTTGCAGGTTCTCACCCGTAAGATTGGGCGCGATATATTCCTGCGGACGCTGCTGAGCCTGTAACGAATTTGTACTTAGCCAATTTGTACTTAGCCAACTTGAGCTTAGCAAACTTAAACTCAGCGAACATCCCAGAAAAAAAACTACCCTTGAAAAAAAACGCATGCGTGTCTCCTAGAGTCCAAATGCGCCATGTCCAAGAAACAGCGCCGAATCTCCGAGCTCTTCCTCAATTCGGAGTAGCTGGTTGTATTTTGCAATACGGTCGGTACGTGACATCGATCCCGTTTTAATCTGTCCCGCGTTGGTTGCCACGGATAAATCGGCAATAGTCACATCTTCGGTTTCGCCCGAACGGTGCGATATAACAGCGGTGTAGGAATTCTTGTGGGCCATTTCAATGGCATCCAAGGTTTCGGTTAACGTACCAATCTGGTTCACTTTAATCAAAATAGAGTTGGCAATATTGCCTTCAATTCCACGAGAAAGTCGCTCGGTATTGGTTACAAATAAATCATCTCCAACGAGTTGAACTTTATCTCCGATGGCGTCGGTAAGTTTTTTCCATGCATCCCAGTCGTCTTCAGCCATTCCATCTTCAATAGAAATGATGGGATATTTATCCACCCAGTTGCTCCAAAATTCAACCATCGCATCGGTGTCTTTTTTCGAGCCATCACTCCATCTAAATTCATACAAACCCGTCTCTGCATTATAAAACTCTGAGGTAGCTGGATCCAAGGCAATTAACACATCATCCTTTGGCACATATCCTGCTTTTTCGATGGCTTCCATGATGACTTCCAGCGCCTCTTCATTAGACTTGAGATTCGGTGCAAATCCACCTTCATCACCCACAGCGGTACTGTATCCTTTCGCTGCTAGTACTTTCTTTAGCGTATGAAAAATTTCTGCGCCTATTTGTAAGGCATGCGAAAAGGATTCCGCACCCGCGGGCATAATCATGAACTCCTGTAAATCTACGCTATTGTCAGCATGCGAGCCTCCGTTGATAATATTCATCATAGGCAATGGCAATACTTTGGCATTTACCCCACCTACGTATCTCCAAAGCGGTAAACCCACTTCATTTGCAGCGGCCTTAGCCAGGGCTAGGGAAACCCCTAAAATAGCATTCGCCCCTAACTTAGCTTTATTCGGAGTGCCATCTAATTCGATAAGTAAGGCATCCAATTCGGTTTGATTGAAAACCGGTAGCCCCTGAAGTTCCTCTGCGATAATTGAATTCACGTTTTCTACCGCTTGCGCTACTCCCTTTCCAAGAAACACATCCGCATCTCCATCACGCAACTCAACGGCTTCAAACTCGCCCGTAGAGGCTCCAGAGGGAACAGCTGCACGCCCCATATTTCCGGTATCCAGTATAACATCCACCTCTACAGTGGGGTTTCCGCGCGAATCAATGATCTGGCGGGCGACAATATCTTCAATAAAACTCATAATAACTCCTTTGGTTGGTTCGATAAGTGCATCCCTAAAGGTACTAGGATTTACGCTTAGCATAAAGCGCGAATGCGAATAGTTTTCGTACCTTAACACCCGTGCATTCAACATCCATGCGCATACTCTTAAAAAACATCAAATTCTAGCAAAAAACACCTCTATTTATGTCCTTTCACCCTTGGATTATTCTTTTCGATATCGATGGAACCTTGCTTACCGTAGACCGTACGTTCAACCGCCCCTTACTCCGAAGCATCATCGATGAGTTACACATCGACTACCCCGACATGGAAAAAGACCCCTTTTCAGGGAGAACGGACTTCGATATCATTTCATCTTTTTTAGTCCATCATGACAACCAAGAAGAGCGATACCAAGAGTTCAAAGCTCTCTATCTAGAGCGTCTATCTGAGGAGATCCAAGAACATCATGTACTTCGGCACGACTATGTAGATGAGGCATTGGAATACTTCTCGGGGCCCACCTTCGTCAGAGGGCTCCTTACTGGTAACTATCCAGATGCCGCTGTGACAAAATTACGTGCCGCAAACATCCATCAAGAGTTTAGTTTTGGGGCTTTTGGCGAATTCCACTCCGACCGAAACATGCTTCCTCAACTTGCGCTCGAGCACATTCAAGACTCGCTGGCCGTCACACCCGATCCCCAGCGTTTCCTCATCATTGGCGACACACCGCGTGACGTAATTTGTGCAAAAAGCGCCCGCATGAAGTGCGTAGCGGTCACAACTGGGAAATTTTCGCGAGAAGAATTAGCCGAGTATGAGCCTGATCTCATCATCGATTCCCTGGCTCATCCAGCAGACTGGTTCCAAAAAATTACTACTGGTTAGTGTACACCCAAGTCGTGGCTAAGAACTGGCTTAATCCCGCGCCCACATCTTACCAAATACAAAAGTAATCTGAACAGAACCTAAGAAATTCACGGGATCGTTAGAACGCTCATAGGCATCTGGAATTTGATCTTGATCCACATCTACAATAACCCCGTTTGAGCGTAGTGGTTCAAACGGCTCCATGATTTGTATCCCATTGGGCATATAATAGAAGGTATAGCCAAATTGGAAACTTTGAAGCTGTGCAAAGTTGTCCCCAAAATCGATGCCCAACACCCATTCACCCGTCATTGCAAGGGATGTTTCGAGCTCATTCCAACCCTCAAACACATCATTCACTGGTTCATAGACCAAAAACTCATTTACATTTGCTTCGCGAAAACCGTTTTCATTGTAATCTTCAAAATAAGGCAACACAAACATCATCGCCCCGCCCAAGCTAACCGAACTGTGCACCCGGAAATTGTCGGTAATTTGATTCGGGAAAAATCGTTTCTTGAGCCCTAGCGTCAAGGGAGTACTCAAAACACGTTTGAATTTACTTGGCACTACTCGGTTACCAAAATAGTAATCAATGTAGGTCTGTTCACTTGGATCTCGCACTCCACTCAAGCTTAAACTTACTAAGGCTTCGGTGTAGGGTCGTAACGAACGTCGGTATTGCGCTCCAAGTTGAAGGCCAAAATCATTTAAGCCGATTCGAAAACCTAATCCTGAACGATAGCCTTCGTCAAACAAGTTGCGAGAAACATTTATACCCTCCAATTCGGGCTCACCAAATACGTACTCCTGCTCATTTTCATTTGTCTGAGTCTGAGCTATTGATTGCTGAGGCGCAAACACACTCAACAACAATCCTACTATACCTACCAAAAATAAAGTAGGAACGGTGGTTGAGAGTCGTGTGTAAACTATTTTTGCTGTTAGCATTTCAAAAAATAGAGTTAGATGGTAATCTCGAAGCGAAAAAAAGCATGTCCTGCTTTCTATTGTTTGTACTAAACAAACACTCTTGACAAGGTAATAGTTTAAAAGATCAAAGAATAAACGAAAAAAAATAGAATTTCTTATTGCCTTAAATACAGAACATGTTATTTTCTAACGGAAAATAGGCAATAACCGTCAGCTACTTTATTTTAAGCTACAATTGGTTTATTCTACGCCATTGAAAAACGCCATTGAAAAAAATACAGCGTACGTTTATTGTCTTTCAGAAAACCCAGTGGAATGAATTCTCACACTACCTTTCTTATTTATGGCCCTTCGGCAACCTTACTCCGAATGGCTTCCAAATTATTTGAAGAGCACAAGCCTAAGTTTTTACATACTCGCAGCTTTGATGAACTCAAGCATACCCAATATGTCGCAGTTTACGAAGAGTATGAAAAACAAATCAACTCCAGTGTTACCCTAACATGCATTGTGGAAAGCAACCCAAAGCAAACCAAGATCATCCTTAAAAAAACCGGCGGACGTATGGGTTTTAGAGGTAGCTCCCTATCCGAAGAGCGAAGCATGGATTCTCTAGTGAATGATTTCATATTTGATTTTGGAAAGCGCTATGGCTTAACTGTACAAGAAGAACGAGTTTCTGACGCTATCGGCGACGAATAATGCAAGATAGGTCATGGACGGTACTCAGTTTATTGGACTGGGGCACGGAATACTTTAAGCAAAAAGAGGTTCGCAATCCAAGATTTAGCATCGAATGGTTGTTATCTCATGTGTTAGAAGTAAAACGCCTAGACTTGTATTTACTTTTTGAGCGCCCCCTCCACTCCACGGAACTAGAGCGCCTTCGGCCGATGGTTCAACGTCGCGGGAAACATGAACCACTACAGTACATAACGGGCAGGGTAGATTTTTTCGGAATCGAACTTTCGGTGGCTTCTGGGGTATTAATCCCAAGGCCGGAGACCGAAGAGCTAGTTGAATATATTCTGGCCTCGCATGACAACGATGCCCCTAAAAAACTAATCGATATTGGAACCGGCTCTGGCTGCATTGCCTTAGCCATAAAAAAAGAACGTCCTAACTGGGAAGTATGGGCCACCGACCTCTCCGAATCCGCCCTGCGAGTCGCTCAACAAAACGGAAAAGAACTCGGATTACAAGTGCATTGGTTTCAGGACAATGTTTTTGCCCCAGAGTTATTGCGCCATCATCCCGAGCTTGCACATTCATGTGATATTTTAGTTTCTAATCCTCCCTACATACTCAACGAAGAACGGGAAGCCTTAGATCGAGAAGTACGTGAGTTCGAGCCAGAAGAAGCTCTGTTTTGTAGTTCTACCCATCGTATGTATTCCGCACTTGTCGAACATGCAAAGTCCCTGCTCCTTCCACACCATTCTCAGATGTACTTTGAGGTTCATGAACAGTATGCCAATGAGGTTCAGAATATTTCAAAAGACTACGGATTCACCGCAGAAATTCGACACGATTTAGCGGGTAAAGATCGGTTCGTAATAAGCACTCTTACAAGCACTCTGAGCCCATCCTAAAATGAGTCAAGCTGACTGGGTAATTTAGCTACATCACATTCTTCACTAAGCGCCATAAATTACTCTCTAACAAAGGACTCAAAAAGAATTTCATGATTTGCAAAAATATGTGGATAACTTGTTGAAAAGTACTCAAAAAAATTCTAGCCTTAACGAAACCTTTGAAAACAACCTTGTTAAGGCAATGTTACCCCAGTATTACCTGTCTTACTAAGTTTACAGTTGACTCAATATAAATACTGTTTTATATAGCTTTACGGCTAATTACAAACTGTGGATAACTTCAACAAGTAGCCTACGATTAGGTTTGACAAGTAGCTAAATTATCATCATTTTCAATCCAAGAAAAAATCGCGCTAAATAGCCAAATGTGTGGATAACTCTAAAAAAAGCGCCCACGAAGTAGATGAAACAAGGATTAATTGATGTATATAACGTGTAGGAGGTCTTAAGCATTGCAAACGGAATCGGCAGAGGTAACCTGGGAGAAGTGTCTCAGTATTATAAAGGACAATATTAGCTATCAAAAGTATAAATCTTGGTTTGAACCCATACGCGCTATAAGTCTATCAGAAAACACCCTAACTATTCAAGTACCTAGTCAGTTTTGGTATGAGTGGCTCGAAGAACATTACTATACTATGTTGCGCTCGACCCTATCCAAAGTCATGGGCGAACACGGTAAGCTTGAGTATTCTGTTGTCATGGAAAAATCTGATCAATATGAGCACAACAAATCAATACGGCTGCCGCAACGACCTATGCCTCCGGTTCAAGACCAACATATTCAGAGTTATCCCGACTATTCTCCTGACCGAATAGAAAATCCCTTTGTGATTCCTGGAATTAGAAAAACTAAAATAGATTCCAACTTAAATGGATCGTATGTTTTTGAACGCTACATAGAAGGTGACTGCAACCGCTTAGCCCGTTCCGCTGCCATGGCTATTTCTGACAATCCTGGTAGTAATTCATTCAATCCTTTTTTTATTTATGGGCCTACCGGTCTAGGAAAAACTCACTTAGTTCAGAGTATTGGGAATCGAATTAAGCACAAATATGGGGACGAAAAATCTGTTCTCTACATCTCCTCTGAAGCATTTACCAACGAATTTGTGCATGCGATCCGAAACAACCGTGCCAGCGAATTCTCTATGTTTTACCGTAACATCGATGTACTCATTGTAGATGACATCCAGTTTTTTAGTGGCAAAGAAAAGACTCAAGAGGAATTCTTTCACATCTTCAATGCGCTCCACCAAGACGGCAAACAGATTATTTTAAGTAGTGACCGTGCGCCTAAGGATGTTCCCGATATTGAAGAGCGACTTATTTCTCGATTTAGTTGGGGGCTAAGTGCGGACCTACAAATGCCGGAGTACGAAACACGCTATGCCATACTAGAGCGTAAAGCAAACGACAATGGTATTGAAATCCCTGGCGACATACTGGAATTCATCGCCCACAATTTCAAATCCAATGTCCGGGATCTAGAGGGAGCAATTATCAAGCTGTTGGCCCATGCGTCCCTGCAAAACCTCGATGAAATTGATTTAGCCATGGCTAAGCGCGTCCTCAAGGATATGGTCAAGGATTCTCACACTCAGATTTCTATCGAATCCATTCAAAATTACGTCTGTGAATACTTTGGAATAGACACCAATAAAGTACGTGAGAAAACCAGAAAGCAAGAAATTGTGGAAGCGAGACAAATAGCTATGTACCTATCTAAACGTTTCACAAAATCTAGCCTTAAAACCATTGGCTTACACTTTGGTGGACGAGATCATTCCACGGTAATTCACGCTATTTCAACCGTAGAAGAACGAATGACCACCAGCCCTAAACACAAACGCATTCTAGAAGAGCTGCACCAACGAATCGAAGTCGCTAGTCTATAACCATTAGACATAGCTGTCACAAAGAGTTCAATCTAACGCCACGGCTCATGGAGCATACCGACCTTCTTACTCTAAAAGCCTTACGCTATCATGCTTTTCACGGTGTACATGCCATCGAGCGTGAGCAGGGCAATACCTTTGAGGTGGATGTACTCTTCCGCGCGGAACTACGCCAGGCCGGCGCCCGTGACCAATTGGATCTAACCGTGGACTACGAAAAAGCCGAACAAATCATCAGCGGCGTCATGCTTGGTCCCTCCGTTCACTTAATCGAAAAACTCTGTGTGGACATCGGAGAGCAATTAATGAACACCTTTCTTCTGGTTGATGCGGTTCAGGTCGTAATTCGAAAACTCAACCCGCCTATTACGGTCCCTACCGCTTATTCCGAGATAAGTATGCAGTGGCAACGATCTAGTGAGTAAGCACAAGTGAGTAAAAAAAGTCCGCATAGTACTCCGGATAGCGTTCACTCAGAGCGGCTACCGGTGAACCCAAGAGCGGAGGATGCTGCACGATCTGTTTTTGTAGCTCTAGGGTCAAATGAAGGTGATTCCACTGCGCATCTAACACAAGCCCGATTATTCCTACAAGAAATTAGCAGCTCGCCTATACGAACTTCCCGAGTCTACCAAACAGAACCCATTGGCCCCTCTGACAACGACTTTCTAAATGCGGTTATTCATATTGACTGGGAAGGCAGCCCAGAGGCTTTGCTCGACCGGTTAAAAGAACAAGAACGAATACAAGGCCGCCCCTCTCGCTATCCTAAATGGACTTCCAGAACCTTGGATCTGGATATCATAGATTTCGGTGGGCTCATTCTAAACAATGACCGCCTACAACTCCCCCACCCTGCCGCAGCAGAACGATTATTTGTCTTACTCCCCCTTTACGATTTGGCTCCCGAATGGTATGAACCAGTGACCAAGAAAGCTATCTCAGAACTAATCCATCAAGCTCCAGAAATGAGGATCGAAGTAGGTGCATGGCAATGGGAATAGTGTTAGTTTAGGTTATGCAGGTTGAACCAAGATTTATCGCAATAGAAGGAGTCATTGGTGCAGGGAAAACGACCCTAGCACAGATGCTTTCCCAGCGCCGTCAGGCTAGATTGGTACTCGAAGAATTCGAGGATAACCCTTTTTTACCGAAGTTTTATGAGGACAGAGAACGGTATGCTTTTCAAACACAGTTAGCCTTTCTAGCTAGCCGTTTTCGCCAACAACAAAACATGATGAGCCAAGATCTTTTTCACACCATGACGGTATCGGACTATATATTTGAAAAAGATCGAATATTTGCACGTTTAAACCTCGAACCTGATGAATTAGCCCTTTATGATTCCATCTTTTCCATCATGACGGGTATCGCTGCTCAACCTGATTTGGTCGTCTTTTTACAGTCCTCGGTAGAACGGCTCATGCAAAATATAGACCAACGAGGTAGAGAATATGAGCAGCATATCACACCAGAATATCTTAAAGACCTAAACGAGGCATACAATCACTTTTTTTATCACTATCAAAGAAGCCCTGTGGTGTTCATTAACGTAAGTGATGTAGATTTTGTTCAAAACCCCGAGCATCTTTTGTATATTGAAGAGCAATTATTCGAGCGCCCTATATTGGATAATATGCATATACATTTATCGTAAAATTGAGAATCTTCGCTATTTATGACCTTTAAGCTGCTACTATTTTTCTTCTTACTTTGGGTTTTCTTCCGGTTTGTGGGAAGAATTTTTTTACCCTTGGCTATTTTTCGCAAAGCTGTAAAAAATGCTCAAAATCAACAGCCCTTTAGCAATAATCCATTTTCAGGAACCGGCGGACGTGGTGGGAGAAAAAAAGATTTTTCAGCTATTCAAGATGCAGAATTCGAGGATTTAAGTGAATCAGAACCTGCTGCTAAGGATAAGGATGGAGCCAAGGAGGCGTCCACAGGAACCAGTGATAACACCTAATAGTACAACGACCTAAAAACAAGCAATGCCATGAATATTGAAGAAAAACTAAGCCGCGGCTTCGAACTACTCCAAGAAAAAGACATCGACCATAGCTTAGATATCGCTAGAGAGGTACAAAAAGAAGCGCCCGATACCCCTGAAGGATACTACCTTGAGGCGCTGATCATGCAGCAGCTGAATCAGATGGATATTAGTTTTTCGTGCATTGAAAAGGCTATCGACCGTTCCGATAATAACGGAGTTTATTTGAATCTGAGGGGTCATATACACATGATGAAGGAAGATTTAGAGAAAGCGGAAGCGGATTTTGATACCGCTATAGAATCTAGTGATCTAGCAGCAGCTCACCGGAATAAAGTGATGATTATGCTCATGACCGACCGTGGAGCAGATGCCGTAAATTATTTGATAGGTAGAATAAAAGCCGAGCCAAGAGATGCAGAAAATTGGATACTGATGGGAGATATGATTATGAAGGGTGGGCAAAATGATAAAGCTCGTACGTATTATGAGCAGGCAATTAAGATTGATCCCGATAATGAGTATGCCCAACGACAGTTGGAAGAAATAGACGGATAAGTTGTTGCCTCTTTTTTGATTTGTGTCTTTTGGGGAATTTATTAGGGTAGAATTTAATACGGTAGAATTTATTAGGGGTACAAGCTTTTACATGTGTAATAATACCGTGGCAGTGCTCTTGCCGTTTTCAGAGCATAACCCTTAATTAATTGAAAGACCATGTATAAACAACCCACTTTCCCATCTTATTTTTCCTTCCGTACAAGCTTTTTTATAGGCCTTTTTGGTTTATTTCTAGTGAGTAGTACAGCTTTATTTGCCCAGGAAGAAAATTCGCGTACATCCCAACATGAATCTGAAGAAATGGTTCATAAGCGTGGTGAGCGAGGTGAGCAGTCAGAGCGATCTATCCAAAATCGACGAGGGATGCAAAACCATCAAGGAAATAGAAAGGATGAGTCGAGCTTACCAAGACTAGAAAAATTTATGGAGCTTGAAACAGAGCTCATGGCCGAACGGCTTAATCTAAGCGATGAACAGATTGAGTTGTTACACTCTCAACAAGATGCTTTAGTTGAAAAATATTCCAAGGCCCGTTTAGAAATTGAAAAAGAGGTGCAAGTCAAGCGGGAAGAAATGAATCTTCGGAGAGACTCTATGCGGAAAATTCACCAAGAGAATCCTGAAGCGAGGCCATCAAGAGAAGTCCGTGAGGCCATGCAAAAGGCGATGAAAAGCGAACGTGAAAATCTTGAGAAAGACCTTAGAGAAGGAAATAGAGCTATGATGAACGGATTTCAAAAAGATCGAATGCTCATGTTGTTCGACGTATTAAGCAATGAGCAATATCGTGGTTATTTAGAACAGCGCGCGTCTATGCGTAAAGAGATTCAGTCTAAGCGTTCTAGATAGTATTCGCATTTATCGAAGTACCATTGCAGTTTCTACTAATAAAGCAGTATATTTGATGCCCTTGAAGCTCACGTGGCGGAATTGGTAGACGCGCACGCTTGAGGGGCGTGTGGCTTAACGGCCGTGATGGTTCGACTCCATTCGTGAGCACATATGTTACAACCAGCTTTTGCCTTGCAGAGGCTGGTTTTTTTGTGCCGCCCTGTAGTCCCTAGCGAATGGAGGAGAAGCCTGTTGAAGTATCCAACTTAATTACCGAAATTGTTTTGAATAAATATTTCTGAATTATGAGCCCTATCGATACCCTTAGATCTAAACTGATAGATAAAATTTTAGTTACTGAAAATGAGCAATTGCTTGAAGCAATTGATTCCATTTTTTCTTCAACAAGTGACTCGGATATTTATAAGTTAAACTCATATGAAATTGAATTGCTCAAAATGAGCGAAGAGGATATAAAAGCGGGAAGAATAATGTCTCATGAAGAACTTGCAAAGAGAGATTCAGAGTGGATGAGTTAAAGATCTTTTGGACTACAATTGCAATTAAACAAAGAGATCACATTTTTGAATACTGGAATAATCGAACGAATAACAAATAGTATTCGAAAAAACTAAATTATTTAATAATCTCTCGTTTACAGCTTTTAAAGTCATTTCCTCTTCTTGGAAAGAAAACAAATTTTGGAAATCATAGAATGATTTCACTTAAACACTATTCTATATTCTACTTGCTAGATGAAACTAAAATTTACATCACTTCATTTTGGGGCAATCGACAGGATAGAAAAAAGCTTCTAGCTATATTAAAATCTGAATAGACGTTGTACAACACGGGCTATAACCTGACCTCCCCCCTTAAAACTCTGGTCCATTCTCAAGTAGATATTTCGTGCGATTGTGCTACGTTAATGTAACCGAAACAATTGCCATGAAAAAGCCAACATTTACTGAGGCTCAAGTGGTATAATTAAATGATAATCCAATTACAAATGCATCTTCCGCTCCTTCTGCTAAGTACGTATCGTAGGCAGCATGGATACCAATAAAACCACCCGGCAACGGTAATGGCATCCAATGAACTCCAGCTCGTATATAGCTACTGTTATCTGGTAGAGATTCAGAGAACGATATATTGTCTTGTAGGTATAAGCTTGTAGTGGTGGTTATATAGCTGGTTATATTATATGAACCATATACTCTAAGATCTTTACCAATATTTGCGCCGTAACCGAACCTAATATCTACTAACCAACTCTCGGTAAGCATTACATCATTACCTAGAGATGGGTCAAAGGTTCGATATTTTACCATTGTTTGAAATAGTAATCCTTGTGATAAATTTGGATCATCATCGGTGTCAGTACTACCTAGAGGGAAAAAGGTTTGAAAGCCTAAAAATTCCAAGAATCCGATAACGGTCTCTTCAGAACTACCCCCTAGATTTTCACTATTTGCGACATCTACATTTAGTACGGACCAATATATTTTTGTTGTATTCCATCGGTTCAACGCCCGCTCATCGGCTGATTGACTTGAGTTCACGGTCGACCTTATACCTTGATCTATGTTACCCTGACCACTGTTAGAATTCTCTGCTGTGTTCTCAGGAGTTGCGGATTGCTGAAGGTTTATTTGTTAACACTCCATAACTTTTAACTAAAGAGTACTTTTTCTTTATAGGCACTTAGTTTCAATGCTTGGTATATTGCCCAAACTAATGACATACTAATGAAAGCATCACCCAATTAGAGCCATGAACAACAAGAGCCATTCTGCACCCAATTCGTCGGGAAAAGATTCCGTATCCGATACTCCATTGGGGATAAAATCTGACTTGGAGTCACCGAAAAAGCACAAGGAAGAGTCTTTAGCTCAACTTGAGATGATCAAACGTATGATGGAGCGGTCCACGCGGTTCCTACATCTTTCTGGTTTAGCGGGTATGTTGGCTGGTATTTTTGCCTTAATTAGTAGTTACATTGTTATTGTTCAATTTGGTTTCCAACCAGATACAGCCGACTACCCTTATTTTTTGAACGACCCAGCAGTGAATGAGTGGGGTATCATCCTGCTTGCGCTTGTTACCGTACTCTTAGCCATGAGCGGGGCGGTTTATCTATCAACCCGAAGAGCGAAAAGACATGGGGAAAAACTTTGGACGGCTACCACACGGAATCTATTGCGTTATTTTTTGATTCCATTGTTCACCGGTGGGTTGCTAATTCTCCTATTATGGGAGCAGGGATATATTGGTTTAGCGGCCCCATTAAGCCTTATTTTTTATGGATTGGCCCTGATCCATGCTAGCCATTTTAGCCTTAGTGATATTCGATACCTTGGTTATATTCAGCTGAGTGTTGGCTTGGCAAGTGTCTTGGTGATGGATCTTAGCATGTATTTTTGGGCCTTTGGCTTTGGTCTGGTTCACCTGTGTTATGGTGGGTATATTTATCTAAGGTATGAAAAAGAGATTTTGTGAAAGTAGAGTTAGACAACATACACAAAGTTTTTGAAAGCAAAATTCGCTTGGGGATTATGTCGGCTTTATTGGTTAATGAATCGTTAGATTTTACCGCATTAAAGGAATTTCTGGAAGTAACGGATGGAAATTTAGCTACCCATCTCAAAACGTTGCAGAAGAATGGCTTTATTACGATCAAAAAGAGATTCCTTGATAACAAGCCTAATACGCAATATGCTATTTCAAAAGAAGGACGACTTGCCTTCACTGCTCATCTGAACGCTTTAGAGGCATTATTAAAACAGCTTAAGTAGTAGTATACCCTTACTGGGAGCTTCCTTGCCCCTCGAGCTTTATAATTTCACCGCGAACCAGTTAAAAGGAACGTTATTTAGGTAAAAATGCCTTTACTTAGTTGTTACGTGTTGAGAGACTTTCTGATTAATTTTGGCTTATCAGAGGATAAAGAATCCAACACTACATACTAGGAAATCCATCACAAAATCTAACAAGATTCACAAAATAATGATTGCTAAAACGTATATTTCTTGGCTTGTTGGAGTTACGGTGCTGCTTGGTGGTATCGGTTTAAGTCAAGCTGGATCATCCACTACCTTACCGGCTAACAGTCTCCTAAACAAGGCCAATAATGGACCTATTGCAACTAACAATTTAGATAAAAATACCCTTATGAGTACGACTCCTATACCCGATTCTTTAGAAATGGCTACCTTTGGCGCCGGATGTTTTTGGTGCGTTGAAGCCATTTATGAACTGGTGGAAGGCATCCATCATGTTGAGTCAGGATATTCAGGTGGGCATGTAGAAAACCCGACCTACAAAGATGTAACCACAGGACGAACCGGGCATGCGGAAGTTGCTCGTATTCATTTTGATCCGAAAGTGATCAGCTATAAGGATTTATTGCAGGTTCTATGGCATACTCACAATCCTACCACATTGAACCGGCAAGGAAATGATGTGGGCACGCAATACCGAAGTGTCATCTACTACCATAACGAGGAACAAAAAGCCATTGCAGAAGCGTCAAAAGAAGCGGTTGATGCGACTGATTTGTGGGACGATCCCATTGTAACTACCATAGAACCATTGACAAACTATTTTGTAGCAGAAAATTACCATCAGGACTATTTCGAGAACAATCCTACCGCAGGGTACTGTTCGTTCGTAATTGCTCCTAAAGTTCAAAAATTCAAAAAAGAATTTGCTCACTTGTTGAAAGAAAACAATTCATAATAGGGTCAAGAGACCATATCAATACACATAAACTCATAACTATTCATAATACATACCATGAAAAAAATCATTACCTCCTTATTTTCAGTATTCGCACTTGCGGTGCTATTCACTTTTAGTTCAACGGCTGCTTTTGCACAGGAACGAGCAGAGGGAGTTCGTGTAAGTCCTAATGCAGCAGTTAGTCAAAATATTGGCGCTACTGTAGTGGATGTTACCTACGGACGTCCAGGACTAAAAGGCCGCAGCTTAGAAAGTCTAGCTCCTGCTGGCCAAGTATGGAGAACTGGCGCGAACGAATCAGCGGCAATCACCTTTTCTACCGATGTTATGCTTGGTGGAGAAATGGTGGAAGCCGGCACGTATTCCCTTTATACCATACCTGGTGACAACTGGACCATTATTCTAAACAAAAAACTAAGTTGGGGAACCTCCTACGATGCAGCCGAAGACGTAATTCGCGTACCAGCGGCAGTTACCACGACCGAGGCAGCTCCAATGGAATGGTTCGCTATGTATTTTGATACACTTAGCGAAACCAAAGCCCATTTAAACCTTCACTGGGGAACTACCTTAACAGCTATTCCCATCACGATCGAATAAGCTGTACCCCCTCTGAGAATAGGAGTTAGACTACGCTCCTTTTTTGTATCTTTAAGCAGACCTTCGGGTCTGCTTTTTTTATGCCTTTATCCGTCAAACATGTACCATTTTAGTCTAAAAATCTCCTGTATGAACGTTCTCAAACACTCGACTTTTTTCATTTTTTCTTGGTGCATTGGACTGTTTTTACTCGCGAGCAATTCTATGTTATTCGCCCAATGGGTACCGGGCCAAGATGCCCGATACCCTTTTTCGAGTGAGTCCTTAGATCGCATTGACATCGTAATTGACCAAGATTCATTGGACATTATCCTGCAAGATGGAAATCAACTAAGTGACTACGAGTTTCCCGCTACTTTTAGCTACACCTACCGAAATACCGACAGTCAGACAATACGCATAGATACGGTAAAACAAATTGGCTTTCGACTTCGAGGTAATACCTCCCGTAATTCTGCCAAAAAGTCGTTCAAAGTTTCTTTTAATACCTTCCAATCCGGACGCCAATACCGGGGTTTGGATAAGATGAATCTGAATGGGGAACATAACGACCCCACGATGATGCGTGCCTTGCTAAGCTGGGACTTGTTGCGAAAAGTGGATCTACCCGCTCCATCAGCTAACCCGGTTCAATTGTACATTAACCAGGAGTACAAAGGTCTATATATAAATGTAGAGCATATAGACGATGAATTCGTGCAGCACCGCTTTGGCAGTGATGCGGGAAATCTGTACAAGAATTTATATCCTGCCGACCTGAATTATCGAGGTTCCAATCCCGATGCGTACAAGTTCAGTCCTAGTTGGACCGACCGGCGCACCTATGAATTAAAAACCAACACTGAGGAAGATAATTATAGTGATCTTGCCACCTTAATTGGTGTGTTAGAAAATACTCCAGACTCCAATTTACCTAAAGAATTGGAAGCTATTCTCAATGTAGATAACACGCTTCGATGGATGGCGGTGGATATTGTCACCGGAAACTGGGACAATTACTGGTACAACAAAAACAATTTCTATCTATATCGTAATCCTACGACCAATCGCTTTGAATTCATTCCCTACGATTACGATAACACCTTTGGCATCGACTTTATAGGCCTGGATTGGGGGCGACGCTCATGGGAAAACTGGGGACATCCTACCGAGTCGCGACCACTCACCGATCGCCTCATCGGCGTTCCAGAGTATCGCCAACGCCTAGATTTTTATCTACGGGAATTGGTTGAAGGGCCCTTTCAGCCCGATAGTTTATTCCCCGAAATCGACCGCTTTGCTTCGTTAATGCTGCAGCCCGCTCGGGACGATGTATACCGCAGCTATGACTGGGGTTTCTCCCCGGAAAGCTTTCTACTCTCACTGGATCAAGCGCTAGGCGGGCATGTAGCCTACGGGTTAAAACCCTACATCCAAACCCGCTTCGAACATACCAAAGCCCAGAATTCAGAAACTCAAATCCTTCCCATTATCCGTAAAGAATGGAGTCAGGTGCAGTCGTTTAGTAGCGACAGTCTAGCGTTCGAGATAGCGGTAGAATGGTTAGACGACGATCCAAAAGAAATAAATTTAGAAGTGAATCTGGGAAATTATTCGGTATTTATTCCATTAACAAAAGCCTTACATCGACCTGCTGAACTTTCAGCCACTCAGGATCAGGTGTCATTTGCAGATCCTCAATGGGCCGAACGATCTCTAAGCATTCCATGGGTCGGGAATGAACTGCGTTATGCCCTGCACGCTCGCTCCAATGATGGGGGCGTTATGCGATACCCGCGCGCTGCGGAAAACTACCGAAGCCTTGCCGTGCAACGACCCAGTGAAAAGCTACTTATTAATGAATTAATGGCTGATAATGAGACCACCTTGCAGGATCCGTATGGTGCTTTTGAAGACTGGGTGGAGCTGTATAATCCAGGGGTATCTCCTGTGAATGTAAGCGGTTATTATCTAACGGATGACCTGAGTAATCCTGGGAAATGGGCGTTGCCCGATACCCAACTACAAGCTGGCGGATACCTGCTTATTTGGACTGATAATGATGACGACGAAGGTAGCTTGCACACAAATTTTGCCCTGAGTAAAAATGGAGAAGAACTGGGATTATTCTATAAAGATGTTTTAAGCTGGTCGCCAGTGGATTCAGTACGATTCCCTGCCTTGGGTAATGATCAAAGTTTCGGGCGATCTCCCGACCAAGAAGGTTCTTTTCATTATTTACAGTATCCAACCCCAGGCTCAGTTAATGCCCAGGCGGTGAATAATGAACTGCAAGACGGCGAAGCATCTTCAGATGCCCCTTCGATACTGGAATTACTCCCAAATTATCCAAATCCCTTTAATCCAAGCACTCAACTCCAATTTCGGCTAACCAAAGCCAGTTGGGTAGAGCTTAGCGTCTACAATGCACAAGGTCAAAAGGTACGTGAATGGCCCGGTAGGTACTTCGGGCCTGGACTTCACTCGGAAACATTCCATGGAGAAGATTTAGCCAGTGGCCTATATTTTCTTCGAGCCGCCATCTATGGCCAAGGAAAACAGGGAACAGGTAGCACGGAACTTCAACATCGCTCCATGCTACTTGTCCGATGAGTTTCATATAGGGCTTCAAATATCCTTATATGCTCTCACATACTCACTAGAGGCTAAAATTAGTTCATTTATTTTGTAAGTAAGGGTACCGAATGGTTACCTATGCCAGTGGAACTTGTACAAAACTTGTACAAAAATGTTCATACTTAATTCCACTATCATGGCAACTATTAAAACTGTACTACGACCTTACAAGAATAACGAAGGCAAACAACAGATTACTATTCGAGTTTCTCATCAAGGTAAAACTTGTTATCACTCTACAGGTGAATACATACTAGCTAAGTATTTCTCTACCAAAGAAGGTATAGCCAAACCCACCCTGAGTGGGTGGATAAAAATCAATAATAGACTAGACAACATATATACCGAACCCTTACTCACCAGAAAAACCTCCTTCTAAATATCCTGTTTATACTATTAGTCAAGCAAAGCTACTAATAGACACAGGTAAATGTGTGTTGGTTTCTGGTATATTAAGTGAGTTTGATATGGCAGAAGGGAGAGGTGGTTCTAGAACATATGAAACTAGAGATTTATCTGAACTTTATAATGCTATAGATAAATATGTGGAACTAGATAAAGCAAATGCCTCTGCTATGATTAGACCTTTTGGCTATAAATATGGTTTTACTACCATGAGCTGTAGTGAATGAGACTGACGGAGTTCTATGAATTATGCTGAGGTTTAATGAAGAGTTGGAGCTGAAAATAGTTACCTATACTAATTCAACTATTGATATTCTAAAGTTAATAATTAATGCGAGTAATGTATCAAATGAGTTCTATAGTAATAAACCTGAAAAAGTAGAACTATCCCAAAACTATCCTAACCCATTCAACCCATCGACTCAGATTCAGTATGCCTTACCTGAGGCAACAGAGGTAACTCTTGAAGTGTTCAATAGCGTAGGTCAAAAGGTGATGGAATTAGTGAATGGTCAAAAGTCAGCTGGCTACCACACAGCTACCTTTGATGCTTCAGGATTATCGAGTGGGGTGTACCTGTACAAACTTACCACACCATTATTTACCCAGACTAAGAAGATGTTATTGATTAAGTAGATTAGCTTCTATTCAGTCTTTATGAGCCCTGCTAGCATAAAGTTAGTGGGGGCTTTTTATTGGCTTAAAACGATGGATGCGCCACAGCTCAGTGCAAACCACTCAAAACTATGCAGACCTGCTTAACTCAGATGTTGGTGAACAGGTTAGGAGGGTATTCTAAATACAGAATCTATTGCTCTTTTTTTATGATTTTTTTCACTTGAACACGTACTTCTCCATTCTTTTCTGTGGTGTCTCTATACACTTCAATATTCATATCATCTGTAGACAGTTCCTCATCCATCGTCCAAATGAGCTTACCCTCTCCTTGACCAATACCTTTTTTCATTATAATCGTTTCCATGTCCTTCCCTTGCATATGAATGTTATGCATTGGACATACATTACTTTGTTGACCAAGTAAATATCCAAGTAAACCAAAAACTATAGCGACTAGTGTAAAAGCAAACCAATTTTTATTGAGTGTTTCCATCTTTATACATTTAAAAGATTTAAGATTTGTTTATTATAACGAACAGAACAAATTTATATAATAGTTAGCTCAGTGCAAACCACTCAAAACTATGCGGACCTGCTTAACTCAGATGTTGGTGAACAGGTTGGTAGGGTAATCATTAAATAATTTGGAAAGTATTATTAAGGACTTAATATTTACTGAACATTTAACCAAATAAAAGGAATTGATATGAAAATTTTATTAAACACATTAATTATAGCATTTGTATTAAGTACGAGTGCTTTTTCCCAAACAAATAGTGTCACAAATGAGATTAAGGCTCTTATTTTAGAAGACCAACGCATTGCAAATGAATCAAATGAACAAATACTCAATTATTCGGAACAAGGTGCACTCGAGTTTTGGTCAAGTGGCGGTTTATTACACACTATGACAAATGAGTTACAGGTAAATAGATTTGATGATATAAGTTTACAAGCAAAACATATCGAAGTAATTTCTATTGCTAATGGTGAGGCTGCGGTAGCTATGTATTATAACGAAGGAAGCTTGAAACCTTTAAATGGTGCATCTGTGAGTAACTATCTAACTAGAATTACTCAAGTATTTGTGAAAGAGAATGATAAATGGGTTGTTGTTGCTGCTCACTATTCTCCAGTCACAGGTGGAAGTGGGACCTCACAATCTAGTGTTGAAAATTAAATTAGAAAAACAACAATTAGAGTAATGGTATTAAACCCTGCTAGCAAATAGTTAGTGGGGCTTTTTTTATTTACTCACTCCACTCCATGTACTATATATAAACACGGAGTGAGTGGATTTATTCCGTGTACTATTACTTTATCAGGGTAAGTTTACGCGTAATAACCTTGTTTCCTGCTTTCAAGCGATAAATATACATTCCAGAGGATAAGTTTTTTGCATCAAAAGGGATTTGGTGATAGCCGGCCTGTATGGGACCATTCATCAATACCGCTACTTCCCGCCCAAGCATATCATAGACATTCAAAGAGATCTGACTGTGTTCAGGTATTTGAAAATTGATCAAAGTAGAGGGATTGAATGGATTGGGATAATTTTGAAATAGCTCAATTTCATACTTGGTGCTATTTTCTTCAACTTTTCGGGAAGTAAACTGAGAATTATCCAAACCAGGTGTTCCATGTCTTGGAGAAGCTTGCCAAGATTCCGATATCCCATTATCGAGAAATGGAGAAATAAGTTCAAGGCTAGGGCCGTTACCATCAGCTTGTTCTGGCCATGGACTTGAATCCGAATAAGTGAGCGAATCGACAAGAAATCCATCATTATTGTACAAATACAATGACTCCCCGCTGCCGCTAAAACCTTTATACATATTTCCAGAGACTTGTGATACCGTTGGAAATAAATCCGTAAACAATGAAAGGTCACGGGATAAAACATGATATTCTTTAGAAGGGACGATTAAGTTTTCCTTAAATACATAGGCTTGTTCATAAGAACCATCAATAAATACCCATTTGCTAATGTCCAACGGAGACTCTGTAATATTGTAAAATTCGATCCAGTCCTCAGGATCAAAATCTAGCGAAGAATGGTAGTTGATCTCATTGATAACCAAAACATGATCTAGAATTCCCTGAAATTGGAATGCTCCTATCTCAGATAATGATTCGGCCTGTTCGGAGTCAAGATATATGTCCTCTGAGGCGTTGATAACAGGGGAAATGACCTGAGGATAATAGTTTTCATTTTCTGGGTTAATGAGATGGATATCACCGAAAAGGTTAGAGCTTCCTTTGAGAGTATCCGTATCGCTTATGGAATAATACACATCAGCCGATGAGAATTCGTCAGAACTTACCGGTACTTCATTTGAATTCATAAAGATCGAATTACGGATATCCGCCGAACCGCCACCACGGTTAATAACTTTTTGATACACTGCCACCCCCACATTGTTTAAGTAGAATGTATTGTGATCTATGAAGGCCATTGAACCAGTATCTTTTATACCAACTCCCAGGTTACATTTGGCAAACACATTCTTAAAGATATGAGCTTCCGAACCCTGACCTATCGACACGGCCTTGTCACCACAATTCACCACCTTGTTTCCAATAATCTGAACGCCCATTGACGAGTCCCCAATATCAATGGCATCTGTGTTATCACCAATAAAATCATAGAAAGTATTACCCTGAATTATGGTGGTATCTTCCATAAAACCAATATCAATTGCATCCATATCATCAATATTATTCCCATCAAAAATGTTATTGATGAGCCATAATTTTCCACCGTTCACATTAATGTAGTCACCTATATGAGTAACATTGGTTAACTTGCTACTGGTTACTTTTAACCTGCTGTATTGGGACGAAATTGGTAAGGGAGTATCCTTTATTATGGTGTTTGAAATCTCTACATCAGAGTTAAGAAGGGAAACAGCAGAAAAGAAATTCTCGTCATTAACAATTCCACTTGCTTCACTAATTATCAAATGATCTAAGATGGACCTGGAATCTGCTTGGTCAAAAAACAGTCCCTTCCAATATTGACCGGGAAAATAAGCCCTCATAATAACAGGTTCATCTTCCGTACCTTTAGTGGTCATGGTACCTTTAATAGTGATTCCTTTACCTTGATCCATTAGCAATTCAACACCCGCATCAATTTCAAGCACTGCTCCTGGCATAATCTCTACATTTTCGGACAGAAAATATGGTGAATTGGCTTTGGTAAGAGTCAAAAATTGATCAATCACGGGAGGAATAAAACTGGAATTTATAGGATTGAATTCTACATAGAGCTCTGTATCTCCTGAAAGAGTGATACTAATTGAATCTGAATTTGAGATGAGAGTGGTATCAGCTGAAATATTTGACATGATTTTAGATAGACTTAGGTCAAAGCTGAGATCAGAGCTGGTAGGCGAACTTTGATGCACTTCAATAGCTATGATATTCTCACCCAATAGCAAATGATCCGGAGGTATGCGGAATTGTTGATAGCTTGTCTCAGCTGTCGATCCGATTGCAATTAGTGCTTGAGTATTTTCACTAACTGTTCCATTAGGCATATTAGTTCGAGTAACCTCCATACCATTTATATATACAACGGCACCGTCATCAATTAATAGCTCAAGATCTAATGCGACAATGTCCAAGGGTTTCGTTAGTTCAAATATTTGACGAAAATAAGCACTTATATTTTTGTCCCGGACATCTGTACCATACTCGATCTGTGTATCCTGATCATCTCCATAACCTAGAATGCCAGCTCCCGATTTCCAGGAACTATCATCAAAATCTAGTGCCTTCCAAAGGTTCGGTACATTTGTCTGATCATAGTATTTCCAAACACTCTTTTTAGAGATTAGAATCTCGCTTAAAGATCCACCTACCTGCTTCCATGAGCTGAATGTATACCCCGGTGGGGCATAGGCTTTAATCGAGATTGGAATTCCATTAAAATAACGTCCTGAAGAAGCATCTACATCTTTGAAGAATCCATTCACATCCAATTTTCCTGCATCGTTTAAATTCGAACTTATAGAAAGTCTTGAACGGCCACTTAAAGAAAACAAATCTGACAAGTTTTGTATAGCTGAAGTAGGACGCTGTTCCGCAAATGTTCGAAATTTCTGAACCTCCGTATTCCATCTTTCTATAGAGGGAATACCTGATGACATTCCCCACTCCGTAATGGATAATGAGTCGATAAAATTTCCCCATTTTGAGATATGGCGAGGTAATTCAGCTTCTATTTCAGAGGCCAAACTATCAATTATTGAAATTACTCTATCTGGTGTAAATGTGGTATTGATCCGTTCAGAATAGCGTTGAATGAATTCATTTTTAAATTGCTCATTTGAAATCAGATATCTGAAGAGTTCGAACTCATTAAATATATCCTGAATCTGATTGCTTCCAATTCTGTTGGCATCAAATCCGCGATCCATATCTACTAGCACCCATCGCCACACACTTTCATTCCCGCGATCTCTCCATATCTCTCTGTTATGTCCCCAACTACTATTTGCCAAATAAGCTTGAACAATTACAAAATCCATCAAATTCTGAATATCGATTTGACCGGCTATCTCAGAAAATACATCTGGATCACTGATATCGGATGAGGATGCCAAATTAAGCAATGTTATAAAATCAGATGAGTCACCCTCAATGACTGTATAAGTTGATTCAAGATGATCCAAATCAGCCTCTGCAGTATTATAATGAAGAGAGAAATATTTAGCATCTAGCTTCTCACGTAGATTATAAATTCCCCAGTAATTACCATTCAGGTATAATACGGTAGGCCTATATGCCTGCACTGAATTTGAAACTTGATCTCTTATCAGGCTAGATATCATTCCATCCCGCATCATTGTATATGGCCAGTCATCACCGCTGTTACGCAGATACAATCGTTTATAAGACTGAAAGGGTAAATGATCAAAAACCTGGTATTCAATAGTAGATTCTCCATAATCGCCACGGGCATAGATATTCAACGGTTTTTGAGCGAATCTGTAGATATTCTCTCCACCAATTCTCATACCCACTTGTTGAGAGAATCCCTCTTCAGTACCCAATGGAAAGTATTCAATATTGACAGGTATTTCCCGTTCTTTAAGTGTGTTCAGATAAATACCAAGATCTCTACCCATAATATATTCTGGGTCTGAAATGATAGAGAATGCGGGTAGATTACGATTTTCATTAATTAGGTAAGAAACCCCAAATACCCTGCCAGGTATTTTTCCATCATCAAAAACTCTTGCTTTCAGAATGGTATTTTCCGTTATAGAAATAGGCGCTTCATATAAAGCAGATTCACTAGTTGGTTTTTTTCCGTCGAGCGTATATCGAATGATCCCTGAACCGGAACTTGAACTAAGCATCACGGATTGATTGGTGGTGAAAAATCCACCTGTTTGAGAAAAAATCACATCTCCGGCAAACATAGTGGATTGTATTCCTGCCGTAGAATTCATTTTTCCCGGGGTGGGTTCACCAAACCTAAACCAGTTGGAAGAGCCATCTGGTTTTCTTCCGTAAGAGACATCTTCAATCTGATTTGTAAACCGTACTGAATCAATCAGTATTCCATCTGGATTAAATAAAGCGATTAATTCGGCATCTTTATTTAATTTAAAATTGGTATGTGACCATTGTGTAGTAAATGGAATATTTCGTGGCCACCAGCTTCTTAAATAGTTCTGTCCTGGGATGTCGTCCTCACCATCAGCCCAAAGAAAATAGAAGTCTTCAGCCGCTATGACCGTATTCTGAGGGATTCGCCATTTTGTGGGAAGGTTAAGGTCATCGGTTATATAATACCCACTTATATCTGCCGCAAAATCCTGAGTGTTGTACAATTCGATCCAATCCGAAAAGTCTCCAAAATCAACCATATCGGGATTGGTAGTTACATTAGAAGCGAGAAATTCATTGATGACTATGCTAGGTAATTGAGCGGAGATACCTTGTGTAAAGAAACACTGAGCTAAGATAGGAAGTGAACTAACTAATACAATCAGATCTAATCGGCTGATTCTCATTTATTACCTGACTACATTAATATTATAGCGTATAATGTATTGAATTGTCAGGAATATTATACCAAACAATTCACCCTCGTTTACGCAGACTAAGAAGATGTTATTGATTAAGTAGATTAGCTTCTAGTCAGTCTTTATGAGCCCTGTTAGCGTAATGTTAGTTGGCCTTTTTTGTTGGCCTTTTTTGGTTCGCTTTTTTTTATTTAGCTTCTGCTTATTTAGCTTAAAAAATTAAAAGCGAAAACGGGTACTCAACATAATATTTCGCCCTGCATTAGCTAAGAATCCTGGCTCATCCATACTCCCGTTAAAGTCGACATCAACCGGACTCCCCGTAGAATAGTACTGTGCGTCGAGCAGATTATTGAAATCCATTCGAAGGTCGACCCGTGAACCTTTCCAGCTAATTTGCGCGTTTAGTAAGGTGTAGGCTGGTACCACGAAGCTTGGGTTGTTGGTAAGCTCCATAAACGATTCACTCACATATCGCCCTTCCAAACGAATCCCCCATCGGGTTAATGCATCCAGCACCAACGCCTGATTGATGATCCAATTGGGACTAAGAATTGCTTCTCGATCTACATAGCGTTGCCCATCGGGTGTGCTAAAAGCATCTATCTGACTCCGCATCCAAGCCAGACTCCCCTCCCAACTTAGGCTGCTACTTCGTGAAGGGGATCCTGTAGGCATTAAGGACGAAACCAACAGAGTATTCCATTCAAGCTCTGCCCCATAGCGAGCACTTGAAGCTATGTTTTTACGTTTTTGGACACCAAAGGCGAGCAGCTGACCAATAGGAGCGATTTCATCCACAAAATCCATATAAAATAGGTTCCCCGATACGGCCATCTTGCTCCGGTTCCAGCGAAGACCGGCTTCTATGTTATTCACAAATTCTGGTCCAAAACTAGTATTTGCTGCCGATTCAAAGTTCTCCGAAATAAGGCTAAATCCACCAAATATATCTACTTTGGTTGGCTCACGACCCATGCGACCCAGAGAAGCATAGCTACTCAGAGAGGGAGAATGTATAAACGTTATTCCAATCCGAGGGTTAATGAAGGTCCAATCGTAACGTAAATCACCCTCCGAGGGTCTGCCTATAAACTCATAATCAGGTTCTACCGTCAAACGCATACTACGAATTTGCAGGTCGGCCTGAACGTGAAGTTGATCCGCCTGCCACTGCGCACGACCAAACCAACTGAGCTCATCTTTATAGGATTGTTCATTGTAATAGGCCTGCTCAAAATTAGGAGTAACCGATTCCTCATTAATTCGATTAAACCGGTACACATGCACTCCCGTACTAAGACTCCACTGCTCCTGCTCATAAAAATAGGTACTCATAAACCCGTAATGATCATTGTACAACGGATAATTAATCTGAGCAAGGCTCCCGCTTCCATCATCATAGGTATAAAAGAAATCTCCACCCGCACCCCCATAATACAACGAAGATTGGAGCGAACTACTCTGGTCAATAGTCATACTATGTTGAAACTGCACTAATCGTTGCCCAAAATCATCTTTATCGTTAGGGTCTAACAGGTTGATGCGAGGGTCGGCCTCCATTTGAGATTTTGTGGCAACCAAATAACCAAGGCCATTCTTCGAACGGGCGTCAAAGGCATTCCATTTGAACAAATGACGATCTCCAATATAGGCCCCAGAAAAGAAAAAGGAGTAGGCGGTGGTAGCGGTGTAATCCCGAAATCCATCGGATTGTAGAGAGCTATAACTTCCATAGAGCGACCATCGATCATCAATGAGCCCAGAAGAAACACTCCCCGAAAGCCGGTAGGTATTAAAGGCCCCTACACCTACGTTCATCTCACTACCTCGTTCTCTGTCCTGGAGTCGAACCGTTTCAAAGTTCACACTTCCGGCGTAGGAAGCTACCCCATTGGGTGCAATACCCACCCCTCGCTGAATTTGTACCGATTCAAAATTAGCTCCCAAGTCGGTAAAATTAGAGAAAAATACGCCATGATCTACCATGTCGTTAAGGGGAATTCCATTTAAGGTCATGTTGATGCGTTCCTGGGCAATCCCTCTCAGGCGCATACCCCCATAATTACCCATACGGGTGCCAGATTCGCTAAACGAAATCACCGACGGACTAAGGCCTTCCAATAAAAATATAGGCTGTTGTCCCCGATAACTTTGCTCAAGTTGAACTGGTGATAAGGTTGTTTGACTAACTGGATCGGAGCTTTTTGCCCGAACACCCTTAATGAGTAAGGCTTCCAGTTCATTATCTGCCTGCAAACGAATGACCCAAAGTTGATCTCCCGCCGCTGCTTTGGCCTTTTCGATTTCTTGAAGAGCTGTTTCCAATGGAAAGTGTAATGAGGTATAGCCTACATAGCTAACATTTAGGTCCAGATCAGCGTAGCCCTCAGCAAAAGCTTCTGACCAAATACCTCGAAATCGCCCGTTGGCATCGGTGCTAAATCCTTGAAGTACTTTTTCAGGTTCTCCTTTTGGACTTATCCAAATGTTTGCCCCAATGAGTGCATCACCCTGGTTTAAATCGAGGATGATTCCGCTTAATTCAACCGCATTTTGCGCCGATCCAGCAGATTTTATTTGTGCCCAAGTAGATATTGGGACTAAGATTGTGATGAGTAAAATAATAGATCTTCTAAGGCTTCTACTGCGTTTAGATGCCGTATCTATTATTCTTTTTGATAGAATAGAATACATGATTCCTCCATTAATTGTTGATTAAGGAGGAGGTTAACAAGTCAAGATGTGAACAGGTTTTCCTCCGCCGGTATGATCCGGTTCAGGTTCAAGGGTATGATCTCAGTCCAAGTTTGTAAGCTCGTGTTATGCCATTTAACATGGTGTAACTGAACTTACTCGGTTGGACACCCCTAACCGCATTCAAAAATACAGTCTTTTATTAACCAGTAGCAAGTAGAATGTTTTTTAGATGAGTATTGTTGTATTTTTGTAATTCGTCAACTGTCCATTTATGAATAGTCCATTTATGCTTTTTTATATGTCTAATAGTTATATGTTCCATAAACCGTATTCCTTCTTTCTTGTAATTCTATTAAGTAGCCTGACTTGGTTGCAGTGCAGTCCTAGCGACTCATCTAGCACTTCGGGCTCTAATGCTTTTAGTCCTGAGATTAGCGCTAGCGACATATATTCTCACATAGAGTTTTTAGCCTCGGATTCTTTGCAAGGACGTGAGTCAGGCACTGAATTCGAAGCGTTGGCCTCGAACTACATCATCCAGAAATTTGAGGAGTTTGGAGTGCAACCTAAAGGTGATGATGGTACTTTTTTGCAGGCCTTTACGATCAACACCGCACGCTTAACCAATCCTCACGCCACCGACAATGCCGAAGGGGAACGTCGAGTGGCCAACAACGTGGTGGGTTGGATTTCAGGGCGTTCAAACACGAATGAGTATGTCGTTATTGGGGCCCATTATGATCATTTGGGCTATGGCTCTTTTGGATCGTTGTACCGAGGAGATACCCCTCGAATACATAATGGGGCGGACGATAATGCCTCGGGTACTGCGGGTTTATTAGAACTGGCTCATTATTTTTCTGAATATCCACCGGCCGATAATATTCTTCTGTTGGCTTTTTCCGGAGAAGAAATGGGACTCCTTGGCTCAGCTCATTATGTTGAGGAACCAACCGTTGATTTATCTCAAGCCAAAGCGATGATTAATTTGGATATGATTGGGCGAATGAGCGATAACAACCTACTTATATTCGGAGTTGGTACCACTCCAAAATGGTCAGAATTAGCTATGGCCGTTAATGAAGATTCATTGAGTTTAAACCTGGTAAAAGATGGTACGGGAGCCAGTGACCATACCAGTTTCTATTACAAAAACATTCCCGTACTCCACTATTTTACCGATACCCATTCAGATTATCATCGCCCTTCTGATGATCTTGCGTACATCGAAGTGGAAGGGCAGGAATTGGTCGTAAACCATGTTGCAAGAATGGTCGATGCCCTTGGGTCGGTTTCCAAAGATGAGCTCCCTTTTGTTGAAGCCCCAGGAGAACAGCGCCAAAGCATGACCTTAAATGGTCCTACGTTAGGTGTTTTACCTGATTATGGGTTTGAAGGAGTGGGAATGCGGATTACCGGAACTAATCCTGGGCAACCAGCACAAAATGCTGGGCTGCAAAGCGGGGATGTTATCATTGCTTTAGGCGATACTCCTCTCGAAGATATTTATGGCTATATGGGTGCCCTTAACACCCTTGAAGTAGGCCAAAAAACCACCATCACCATTATTCGGGATGGAGTGGAACAAACCCTAGAACTTCAACTCTAATTCTTTTTGTTTACGCATTATGCCTACCTATACCTATAAACGGGAAGATGGAACCACCTTCGACCTTCAACAGAAAATTAGTGCCGATGCCTTAACCACCTGCCCTACCACCGGACAGGCTGTTAAACGGGTAATAACCGGCGGTGGTGGAGTTGTGTACAAGGGCGATGGATGGTATGTAACCGATTACAAGAACAAAGGCCCCAATCCGGCTGGTTCTGCCCCCTCAACAACGGACAAAAACTCCGGTAAAGAAACATCCGAATCAATGGCAGAAGCGAGCAGTGGTGGAGCAACGTCTGGTGAATCATCCACTGCTGATACTAACGCCAAATCTAGCTCAGAGTAATGAATTCGTTGGTGTATACATTAACCCGAGGGAATAGGTCTTAGTAAATATGTCAGAGCATTCTACATCCTATTTGGCCGCTCGCGATGAGTTTGTTCAGCTTTGGGGGGATATGGCGTCTTCCTGGGGGATCAATAAAACTATGTCACAGATTCACGCATTATTGTACGCCGAAAGTGAAGCTCTGCATACCGATGAAATCATGTCTATCTTGAGTATTAGCCGAGGAAATGCCAACATGAATGTACGAAGATTGTTGGATTGGGAACTCATTCATAAAGTGCAGTTCGAGGGTGATCGTAAGGATTATTTTTCAGCTGAAACCGACGTTTGGAAAATTGTTAACACCATCATACGCGAGCGCCAACAGCGAGAAATTGCGCCGATACGAGCTCGACTGGAAGAATGTATTTCCTTGTTGGAAGGAGATACAACGCAGAACGATGGATTAGATCCTGCAAGTCAAGAATTTAAGGAGCGGATTCAAAATTATAATGACTTTTTGGTCATGTTTGAACGGTTTACCGATGCCTTACTTCCGTTTATCACTAAAAAGAACTTGACCCTACTAAAACAATTGGTTCGCTTTGTGGAGGCAAAAGAACGCCTTAGCGAACTGCTTTCCCCCTCCTCTGAAGAAAAAAAGTAAGGCTTTCCTTTTTGAGGTCTCTTGTAAGTGCGAGGCATAGAAGCGCAGGAGTGAACGTAGTAAGGGGTTGAATACGGCTTAATGAATACCGCCAAAAAAATGACTACAACGGAACTTGGCCGTCAGGCAGAGCAGATAGTATGTCGCTATTTTGAAGACTTGGGTGCGGTCATTTTAGAACAGAATCTACGGGTCAAAAAGTATGAAATAGACCTTATTGTTGACTTGAAGGGACTTTTAGTGGTGGTTGAAGTTAAAATGAGACGCAGCAATCAATTTGGCAGACCAAGAGAGCACTTACATTCGGATCAGTTTTATAGGATCGCTTCGGCTTATGAATGGTGGGCAAGAGGAAAAAAGTTTTGGGACAGAGAGGTGAGGTTCGATTTAATTGAGTATTATCCTCGAGACAATAAATTAGTACACCTAGAAGATGCTTTTCGCCCTTAATCGCCCTAATTGATGTTAGTTGCATTTAGTGGCATTTAGTTGAAAATCCTATGACCGAAAATTTAACCTTTATCGATTATTTTAGAAGTATTCTAGGTATTCTACTCTTTATTGGCCTTTTTTCGCTGCTCATTCCCATCGTCAGTGTGCTTGTCGTGATCAGTTTAGGCAAATTGACTGACTGGATTTTGGAAAAAGTTGCCCCCTTTCTATCAAGAATCGTTCTTCGGGTACTGGGTATTACTTTTCGCACCGAATATCACCAAACGAAATTAGAAGATGATTCGATCTTAACAGGCAATGTTCAAACGCCTGCTATATACATAGTCAACCATGCTAGTACCTTAGATATATTAACTATTCTTGCATTGGGCATTAAACGAGTTCGCTTTGTGGCAAAATGGGAAATGCAATATTTCCCGTTCTTTTTTCTATTGGGAAGGTTAACTGGGCAGATATTTATTAAACGAGGGAATCGTGAAAAAGCCATTCAAACCCTTCAAAATAATTATGCGAAAGTACACCGATATCGTCGCTCCATTTTAATTGCACCAGAAGGAACAAGAAAACATGAAATGCCCATTGGCTCATTTAAGAAAGGGGCCTTTCGAATGGCTCTGGACTTGGGCTATCCTATCGTCCCTGTATACTTTGAAGGAACGACCATATTAAGCAAAGGTGGCTCACTACTTACAAAGGCAGGTAATATTACCGCTCATGTATATCCTTCGATATCAACAGACCATTGGAACGAGACTACTCTAGAAAAAAATATTGAAGATATTCGCAACAAATATCTTCAATGGAGTACCGTTTTATGACCTATTTATCTCTATAAAAATAGATTTTTTTGTTGGTTGAATCTCTACGGCTTTTTACTGTGTAATCTTTTTGACGACAAAATTGATATACAGCTGTTCTCATT
>ERZ891134.420-NODE-420-length-36022-cov-6.889009_pt1 | contig 36022 bp, 27 predicted proteins | sample MGYA00520888_ERZ891134 | MGnify/ENA primary metagenome ERZ891134 (study PRJEB32303, sample SAMEA104408692) | aquatic metagenome | biome: Brackish water; feature: Coastal; material: water | place: Baltic Sea | collected 2014-10-23 | depth 10 m ... | reverse complement strand
CTCACATCTTCCGTCTTTATCGGCGTCGTTCCAACCTTTTGAGCACTTTTCCTGTGGTCCGCCTGGCTTACCGTCATGAGCTGGCATCATGACTGCAAAACTTACTACATCTCTACCTTCGAGAACCGGAGCACCATTATCCCTTAGCTCTTCAAAACTAACCCACGTCTCCTCTGAAGAAACGCCCCAATCACTCGGGGCTTCGTAATTAATATCGTCTTTCATGCTCTATAGCATTATCTCCCTCTACTTTAAACTGAGTTCATTCAGTCTAAAGATCGAAGTAAATATCAATATTATGAGTAGTTTTTCTCACGGTCATATAATTCCTTTGGTTGGTGGATCGGCTGTAGGCACAACCATTGCTCTCGGTCGTGATCCAGAGTGGATTGCATCATGGTCTGATACTTTCGGTCTGAACGATTCATTCTGTCTAAAATACTTTTCAGAAGTCCCATTTTTCAATTTAGATGAGGGCGCTTATCCAAAGAAATACGTAGATATCGTAACATCTTTGCCGCCATGCGCTGGGTTGAGTATGGCCAATACCACGAGTGGTGATACGGCTAACAACCCTAGAGGATGCCAGGCTCCCAGCAATATGCACATGGTACATGCGTCAGAGTACGCTATGACTCACCTAAAGCCTAAGGCAATGATGGTGGAGAACGCACCCACTCTTTTCTCAAAGATGGGAGAAGAGTTTGCTGAGCGGATAAACAGGCTTGCACAGGAACATGATTATACGATGAGTCTGGTTAAGACGTCAACAATCAAGCATGGAGTACCTCAAGAGAGGACCCGCAGTTTCTTTTTCCTATGGAAAGGTAAGAAAGTGCCTGTGTTAAGACCTATCAACAAAAGCTATAAACCTTTCCACCAGTTCATAAAAGAAGGGGAGTTCTCTCCAAGCCCATTTGTTAACACGAAAGGCACCAAGCCTTCCGACGATCCCCTGTGGCAGTTTATCAGAGAGAAGTATAGAGGATCAACCACACAAGACATATTGTCTATCGTAGCGGCTAAGAAGATGGTTAGTGTATGGGAAGTAATCTACAACTCTGGATGGTTGGATGAGGCTTGCACCGTGGTACGCGACGAGCGCCAGAACCGTTGGTTAAACTATACTCGTGAGAAGAAAGCTAATGGCTTAAATATCATGGACGGAAGCATGAAGCTGGCTTGGCATAGAACCCAGTCGTTAATGTGGAAGACACTTCCGATGCTTATGCATCCTTACGAAGACCGCTGGTTGAATACCTCTGAGGCACTCGGCATGATGGGCTTCCCCTACGAGTTCAATAAGAAAGTCCAGGTAGATAGCAAGAACTCAAATGTTATTTGTCAAAACGTACCAGCCTGCACCGCAGGTGACTGGATCAGCGAAGTCGCAGCAGCTCTCGACGGAGAGAGGGATTGGATTGAGCCAGAGCTCAAAGAAGATGGTACTCCAAAGATCCTGCGTCAGTCTAACGTCGTATCTAAGAAAACTATGGAGCCTATCTGGGGCGTATAAAAAAAGGGCCGTGAGGCCCTTAGTTATCATCGGCTGTAAGTACGACCTCTATAGCAGAATGTGCCATGGGTCTCTTCGGCCTTGCCGCATAGTTTGTACTCTACTCCGCGATATGCGGTGTGAAGAACTTGTGCGTCGTGAAGTGCAGATGCTTTGTTGATCTGCTTTCTGATGATGTCTAGTGTGTTCATTGTGGTACTCCTGAAGTAGTTGGATTTTTAGGCCCCGTTCCTTCAGTCGTTTGCGTCCCAATAGCACTCAGGAACAGATTCCTTTACGGTCTCTACTAACTCAATTTTAAAAACGTCCGAGATATTCTCGTTTGCTTTTATCCGAAACATAATTGCGTCGGCTTGAGCACATGTGAGTGTCGAATAAAATAATATTTCTAGCATGGGATCAACGTTCCGTTGCGCGACTTACTTGCGTCTCACAAAGTGAGATGAACGAAAGAAGCGTAGTAAGTTTTACACTTCTTCTATATTTGTATTTAAACTATAAAGCAATATTCCTTCCACTCTTCGCACTTAGTTTGAAAAATAGTAAGATCTAGGTGAGTTCTTGGCCTCATTGGTTTTTTAACCAACTTTAGCCCGCTTTGCTCTAGTAGCTTATTGCTTTTCTTTGTGTTACAGGAGGAACAAGCGACAACTAGGTTGTCCCAGTCATCCGTCCCTCCTTTTGATTTAGGGATAACGTGATCTATTGTGAGTCTTTTTGTAGCACCGCAATATTGGCACTTATTGTTATCTCTTTTGTAGATAGAGCTTCTACTGGGCTTTGCCCTCATCATTCTATTAAAGGGAATTTTAATAAAATTAACCAGCCTGATTACTTTTTGACTAACTACCTGAGCTTTTTCTTTTAAAAGGAGAACAAACGCTCTTTTCCAAGACGTAATATTAATAGGCTCATAAGAAGCGTTAAGAACAAGGATTTGTTCTCTAGCGAGTGAGTCAAGTTCGGTCAAGTACGCCTGTTTCATTGCACCATTCGCATTCTTCTACCAAATTAGGCAGTATCTTTCCTTCTAAAGTAGTGCATTGGATTATTTGAAATCCCCTGCCGTCACAGTAGTGGCATTTAGTTTTGCCAAATGCTCTGTATTCTGTGGTGTCATCTTTGTTAGTTTTTGTCATCTTTACTAAAGTCTGCAGAAGCACAATTGCCTTGGAGCTCTTCAGCCGGGTTTTGAGATGCAGATTCGGTACCATTCACGTTATGGTCTTTCCTTTTAGAGTTGTAGTTCATCTTCTTTGCAGCAATCTCTTCAAACTCTTCTCCGCTAATCCCAGCGTAAGCAAGGGCTGCTCGGTGGAACAAGAGAATGTCAAACATCTCTGCAACAAACTCTTCGCGAAGTTCGTCGGAGTCTAGGAAAGAAGGCTCGTTGTTTTTCCAGCTACGCCTTGGGACATACACCCTGGCCTCGATGGTTTCTTCGATGAGATGGCCCATATGCTCGATCACTTTTCCATGACGTTGATCAGGACTTAGGTCATCAAGTGGCCCAATTTGACCAGCAGCCTTAGCGTACTTTTGCTGGTGCTGGTAGCCTTCGTCAATGAACTGAGCGTAATCAAGCATGATTTTGTAAAAAACTCTCTTTATATTATATCAAAAAAAAGAGGCCTGTACAGACCCCTCTTTGATTATATTTTCTATCCCTCACAAGCAACGCATTCTTTGTACTCCGGCTCAGCAACCCCTTCGAGTTTCTCAACAAGCTCGTTGTACCCACCGACATAATCTCCATCAAGCCAGATCTGAGGGACAGTCTTATAAGGAAAGTCCTCAACGTTTTTTCTATCAACTTCTTGGTAGGAGATTCCATTTTGTGTGAAAAGTGCTTTTGCTCTTACGCAGTAGGGGCAGTCGTCCTTTGTGATTATTTTTGCTCTCTGTTCTGCAACTTTAGGCGCCTTCTTCTTAACAAGAATAGAAGAGCTCTTTAAATAATATAAACTCTTTAAGCCTTCTTTCCAAGCGCTCAGGTGGAGCTTGAAGATATACTCAGGAGAGGCCTCAGGGTCTACAAACAGATTGAGAGACTGACCTTGGCAAACAAATGGCTGGCGATCTGCTGCTTGTTTAACTAACTCAAATTGATCGATTTCCCTTGCGGTCCTGAATACTTTCTTTTGGTCCGTGGTCAAGAACTTAAGATGCTGGATTGATCCCCTCATCTCTAAGATGCTTTCCCAGACTTCATCTGTGTTTCTATTGATGTCGTCTAGTAAAGAGACAAGGTACGGATTCTTCCTGATAAACGTACCCTTAGCTTGTTTTGCTACGTAGTAGTTTGCATCAATAGGCTCGATACCCTGAGAGATCGCCCCACTTATCACAGAGTTAGACCTAGTCGGCGCTATAGCGATCAGATGAGTGTGCCGCATTCCGTTGCCTTTACACCACTCTGGTTCTCCGTATTCCTCAGCCATCTGCCTAGAAGCCTTCTCTGCGTTATCTTTGATAAACTTATGGCATTCGATATTTAGCTCTCTAGCCTCTTTAGATTCAAAAGCAAACCCGCGGTCTTGATAAAGAGCATGAAGTCCCATTGTACCGATGCCTAGCGCCCTTGATTTCCTAGCAAAACGTACACTTCTTCCCATAGATGGCAAACGATCGGCTTTGTGGCAAAACTCCTCAACAACGGCATCCAGCAGATAGGTGACAAGCTCGGGCACGGTCTTACCAGTATTAGGGGCTTTCCAATCTTTCCATTGCCCGTATCTCGCTAGGTTAAGAGAACTTAGTACACACACGAATGAGTGGCTCTCGTCAGTGTGCAAGAAGATCTCAGAACAGAGATTAGAAGTAGAGACCTTCAATCCTCGTTGGTCGTAACACTCTGGGTTTTGTCTGTTAGCATTATCAATATATACTATGTAAGGTGACCCACTAACCATGCGGATCTTAAGAACCTCACCGAATAGTTTTTGTTTTTCAAGATCACCCGCTAACATAGAGTTAATAAACTCATCGTCGACTGTGACAGCAATGTTACTATCGATGAACTTACGTGGGTCTCCTTGAGAATGGTCTTTTGACCTTAGCATCTCTGGGAGATCTGGGTGGGTGATTGGCATGTAGATCGCAAAGCTACCCCTCCTAACTCCACCTTGGCTAACAACACTAGCAGCTAGGTCGTATTGTTGGGCCCAAGGCACAGTCCCTGAACTCTTACCACCAGCAGTAATAGGAGCACCAGCCGGACGGATATCGCCAAAGTACACTCCGACCCCTCCGCCGTTCTTAGACAGGGCCGCTACCTCTTTTAAGTGAGAGTAGATAGACTGCACAGAGTCGGACAGATGGACAGAATAGCAAGAGATCGGGAGTCCGCGTGGCACACCAAAGTTAGCAGCGACAGGCGTTGCAAGACCAATGTACCCGTTCCACAGCGCTTCAAATAAGTCTGCTCCGATGTCGTCTCTTTTTAAAATACGGGCAGCGTTATTAGCCACCCTCTCCCACATTCCTCGTGGGGTTTCTGCCTGCCAAAGATAACCGCGTGACAATGTATCAACGGCCTCCTGGCTCATCCATTCAGGAACCTGTAGCGTCATATTTAAAGTGGCTTGTTAGTCTATTATATCAAAATTTTTCTATCTTTAATCGATAGATTGATTATTTGTCAATGAGGCCGTCGTCATAGGCATCTTGAGTGTTCTCGCTTCTTGAACCCCACTTGAGGTTAGAGATCTTGTTGTCTTGTCCGTTGTTGTTCTTATGCATTATGACAGGGCTGCCAGAGGGCTTAGAAGGGCCGAAGAGGTCCATAACCATCTGATGGACCTTAGGCTCTTCTCTCTTGCCGTTGTAGGTTAAGTTAACTCTGTAGTGACCACGATCGTCGTCGCGTAGAGCTCGGACTTCACCGTCTCTCTTAACCCTACCCTTGTTGCTGACATAATAAGGAGACTTTTTCCATTGTTTCCATTCCTCAGCAAAGTCAGACCATCCGTCTGGAACGTTGTAGTTGCTCATTTTGTTCTTGTGACTGCTTAATATAGATATCAGCTTGTGGGTCGGTAATCAGATACAGACATCCAGTAGCTTGTTGCAGGGCCTTCTGGTTAACTTCGGGTGTTCTTGGTTTCATTTTCTCTAGCTGAGTTAAGTAGGTAAAAGTCGTCCGCGGTTTCTCCGTCACTGAAGTAATGAACGTTCTCACCGCAGCTTACGATCCATTTTTGGATCTTTGGCTCAAAGACAGGTTTCTTAATCATACGATTGCAAGTTCTAAAGATGATAAATCTACAGACATAAAATCTTGAGAGACTTTAGCCGTGTAGTTTGATCCATCTTTAGACTGAGCGAAGAAGTCTTGGCTACTAGCACCACGAATTGTTGGATCAAACCAAGAAGCTATAGACTTTGCCTTAGATAGCTCGTCAGTAGACAATCTGAAAATTTGATCAAGCCCGAGTTGAAGAAGGCGCTCGTTTGCACGATTCCTTATATAGGCTTTCAACTCTTGGGCATCAATTGTGGTGAGCTTATAGCCATTAAAGATATTATCTATGAAAGCTTCTTCATTGTCAACCACTAATCTAAAACCCTCATAAACTGCTTCTTCTTCTTCTGCGGACAATCCGGTCTCTTCTACAAGATGCCTGAATAACTTACACCCGGCTTCAGAGTGGATCTGCTCGTCAATGGCGCTCCATGAAATAATCTGGCTCAAACCCTTGTACCTGCCGTCCTTATTGAAGCTTAAGAGTACTGAAAAAGAGCTAAATAGACTTACTCCTTCTCCTGCACCAGAAAACACTCCTAGGGAGACCTTATCGGAGTAGGAACTAAAGAACGTCTCAACTTTTTTCCGGGCGATTTCATCATTGATGAACTCATCGTATTCGTCGAGGCCTAAGATATCGTTGAGATAAGAGTAGGCTCCAGCGTGGATTGTTTCAAAGAAGCTAAACGCACGGGCCATGGATTGGATCTCTGGTTTTGGGAAGATAGAGCAAACTTTATCGGCCCAGTAGCAACCAATACCCAACTCTGCACTAACAAACCCTTTGAGAATACCGGCGATGACATTTCGTTCCTCTGGAGTAGAGTTAAATTGCCAGTCACGGAGATCAGACTCCATAGCTACTTCTTGGTGGCGCCAAACGCTAGCTACTGCTTTCTCATAATATTCGTAGAACTCAGGGAAGTCAAAACCCCCGTCCTTCTTAAATAGCATAGGGTCATGTTCTAGTATACTCGTCATTTGTTTTCGTAAATAGTAATATCATTTTGTAAAGCGTTGTAGACTCCGATCCTTCCGTTAGTTTCGTGGCCACCTGGGTCATTAACTACACAATTATCAGTAACAATCACTTGTTCCCAATGTCCTGCACATAAAACATGGTTATCAACTGCTCCTCGTTTCTTGGGATTCCGCCAGAAGCCGATGTGTTTGCTATATTTTTTACCCTGGTAAAGCCAGCTAGTCTTGATCCCTCTTAGGGTACGATTAACTTCGTCAGGAGATAGTAGAGAGGGGTTGGCGTAGTCTAAATTTCGGTCGTGGTATGCGTGGGCAATATGATAATGCTTACCGTTATCTAGGGTATAACTTACTCCGAGAGGTCTGGTATCCAGCCACTCTATCATATCTTTTCTGTATGTTTCTTCTAGTTCATCTAGCTCTGCTAGAGTATGCTTGAACCCCATCACGTTTTTTCTTACCTTCCTCCGACCTATATAGTGGTCGCAAAGATTCTGTGAATGATTTGAATGGACTAGGGTGGCGTAGCCCTCGTCGCATAACTGACGAACTAAGGTGTAGATTTTTTGAAAGCTGCACTTATCCTGATAAGACTTATCTCTGCAATCATTTAAGTCACCTAGAAAAACAAGGTGGGCTTTTTTGTTGAGTTGGGCAGAGAGATTGTCTATGAGCCGGGGGAGAGCATCATCTCGTGAGTGGATGTCTGAGACTAAAAGGATGTTTTCCGGCATCAGTGGCTTGTAGATAGAGTTATTCTATCACGGCCTAGGCCTGGTGTACACAGCTATTAGCCACCGTAAGAACTGACATCTGGAGTGTCTGATTTAGCCGCTCCGTATTTGCCGTCTGGGTCTACGTACTGAGAATGATACTCATCTTCACCTGTTTGTGGTCCTGGGTCTACCATACCGGCGTTTTCTTCAGAGTAAGCACTCCAGCCCTCAGGGACTATTAGCTCTTTTTCTTCCATGTTTTATTTTGTGCGGTAACTTCTCTTTAAACAAAAAAATCCCCGTGATGGTAGTCACAGGGAGATAGAACTATTAAGTTTTATATTTATATCAGAAGTCTAAGTTAAGATCTTCTTCAGACGTTTCTTGCTGAGCAAGGAGCAGAGTGGAGCGGATGCGAATGCGTCCGTTGTCCATTTCTTCTTTGCTACGAAGTGTTAGCGTAGCAGCTTTTTCCTGATTGATTTCAGGCTTAGTAGCAAGGAGAGGTCGGATTGAGCTGTGAGCCCATGCCCCTGCAATCTTACCCTCTTCAGGGCAGTTGTTGATCAAGATGCGATAGGTCAAGCCATAAGAAGTCTTACATGGGTAATATCCAATTACCTCGTAGGGTGTATTGATTTCAAGTTCGCGGAAGTCGATTTCATCGGTTGGCTCGATTCGAGTTCCGTTCCCACCGCCTTTAGCAGTGATTTTCTGAAGCAAACCGATAATGTCGGCAGGCTTTTTCTTAGCCAAAGCGTTCATTGCTTTAGGCTCAAGAGGGTTTTCCCAATCAGTGAAACGAACAGCAACTGGAAGGACGGTTTGACCACCTTCTACGTCTACTGCCATGAAGAGCGCTGCGTCTTCGCCACGCCCTGAGAAGTTATACGACCCAAACTCGGCTTCAATCTCTCGGCCATCGGTGGTTTTGAAACCATCTTTGCCAAGGCTAACGGGGATGTATCGGGGACCCCACTGGATGTAGAGTTCTCCGTCTTTAGTATCTTCTACGCCCTCAGTGCCGACTTTAAGGACAGGGCCAAAAAGACGGAAGTAGATGCTATCACGAGACTTAATCAGAAAAGTATTCTCATCAAGAGGAAGCTCTTCTTTGGTCAAGTACTGGAAGACAGTATCAAGGTCCTTACGCATTCCTTTAGGGAGGTTGGCGTTGGGTAGAGAAGTGTACTCACTAGTGTACTCACGGCCGGCAAGGGGTGCCAGAGACGGAGCGTTCGTTGAAATATCAATCGTGTTAATTTGGAAAGACATGTTAAGTTCCTTTAGTAAATGTGTCCTTTGGAGTAAGATCTCTCTTAGCTCACTTAGTTATTATATCATGGGAAAGACGTCATGTCAACCCCACATCTCTCTTTAACCTACTTCTCTAGGTTGTAGATGTATGTCTTAGCCTCTAGCTTGATAGAGTAGAGTTGCTGAGAGAACGGGTTGAGAGGGCAGAGGGGCGGGATATATAGCACAAGGGTCTCTCCGACCCAAAGCTGCCGTTCAAATGGGCACTTGTCTGGGATAGCATTTATCCATTTATACGCAAGCTTCTTATTCCAAGCTTTAGGGCGAAGAAAGGGCAGAGAAAACTTAGGGAGCTTTTCCCCAAATTTCCCCCACCATTTCGGCGCACGAGCCCTTCCACCGCTGGGTGGCCGAGTTGTAATCATGTTAATTAAGACTGTCTTTGAATGAAAGCCAAGGCGAACCACTTAGGCTCGATTTTTGTGACGCTAGTAAGATTGTGAGAGTGCGCGGTGCCAGGCGATGAATCACCGGCACTACCATCACCGATCGGCCCACCTTGGACATCCGTCGAACTACCCCCTCCAGAGAACGAGTTAGGGCCTCGTTCGCCGCCCTCCAACATAGTTGACTGTGGAATGTCGCGATATCTGTAGCTTCCGTCGTTGTCAGATGATTCTTCGTTATCGTAATCGCTGGTTGGAGAGTTGGAGTCTGTTAAGTACCGATCTGCCTCGAAGTGCGTGTGAAGGATCCCGTGACGGTGGTTAGGAATGTCGGGTTTCAATAAAGCGTACCCATCTGTTGCGCCTTCTATCGCAGCAGCACCAGATGAGCCTTTAGTCTTTCCTCCTCCTGCACCAACAACAAATCGATCTCTTAGATCAGGAGTTCCGCCGGTTCCGTCACAAACTCTCCAGCCTTGGGCTAAATCGTCGGTCGCACCACTGTACATTATTATACCACCAATCGGGGTAAAACCTGGGTAGTTCGGATCAACAGCCACAGTGAATTGTGTGACGTCATCCCCTGGGTCACCAGCATCTCCACCTTCTGGATTAACCGTTGTCTTGGAGAGTTTTATTCCCGCACCTTCTGCAAGGTTATTATCTAATCTAACGTCAAACTCTGTGGCAAGATCGAACGCGGTGACAACAACCTGGCTAGAGACACCTTGGTTACCTAATAGCCTAGCGCCCCGGACCTGACCGGGATCCGCTAGTTGAACAAGACCAGCTTTTGAAACACTAGCATAGACTTGCATGCGAGTCGCTTCGTTCTTTGTAGCTGTTATGTCTCCAGTTGTTAGACTCTTAAATTCGGTATCTTGGCTAAAGAAGATCTTAGTATCTTTTCCAAATACAGTAGATGCGTTATCTGCAAGAAGCAAGTTATTCTTAATGATAACGTTGTTAAGGACCTGGTTTGATACGTTGCCAGGCTCATTGTCTGCTTTAAGTGGGATGGAGAACTGTTCGCCAGATCTCAGGTCAAAGACGGTAGTACCTAGGTAGTAATTACCTTCCTCGTTCATGCCTGTGGCGTAGATTCTTCCGCCGGTTTCTTCAACGATAATCTTGCCAAGCGCGTAGTCTTGCTCTAGAGGATCACCTTGGAATGTCGGGAAAGCCGTGTCGTAGTTAAGATACCCGGTCCACTCCCACGTGTGTCCAGAAGCCCTAATGACAGACGGTCTACGAAGGCTAGTAAGGAACCCTGCGCTAGCAGAATTAGATTTTGTCTTGATGTAAATTCTCCCTGTTCCTGCTTTTACAGAACTAGAGAAGTATACTCCAGGGCGTTCTTGCATTGCCTTTATGGCAATTTTTGTAATAGACTCGTCGGGATCTTCTGTAAGCTCGGGGTGATTTGCGTCTTTTACTGGATAGAAATCTCCTGTGAAGACATCTCTAGCATCACTAGATTTTGCTATGTAGACAACGTACTTACCAGGAGACGTATACGGTAACTCAGAAGCAGGTACTCCGGGATTGACATAAGAGTCGTAAGGCTGGACTAGAGTCACAGCAAGTGGGCTGTCTCCTAGTTCTTTTCCGCCATTTAAAGGAAAACCAGGAACACCTTGTTGCTTTTCAAGGATATAGTACGACTGAGGTCTTCTAATACCTAGCTCTTTCTGATAGCCTTCAAGCACTACCTTATAGGTCCTGTCAGCGTCGCCTCTTTGGTCTGTTCCTCTTATAATTTTAAGGGGAGAACTATCAAAAATAAAGTCTAGCTTCTTATAAGTATCAACCTGAGCGTCTCCTGTAGAAGTAGCAACTTTATATCTAAAAGCGTAATCTAACTTCTTGGTTAAGTAACCGTCGCCGTCGATGTCTCCTTTGTCCTCTCTTGCATCATCGGCAGTCTCTTCTGCGATTCCTGATGTGTTTACATTAATATACCAAGAACTTTTTACCGAGTCCCACGCAAAGATCTTGGACCTATCATCCAGGGCTTCGAAGCCTGGAGCTCCAAAAGCCTGAACTTCGATGTTTGCTGTATAGATGATAGAGGCAGCTTCTTCGTCAAAACCAGTGATGAAGATCTGTTTCCTATTTTTTCTTACGTTACCACCGACCAGATCGTATGTATCGTCTCCTTCTTTTTGGGTGTAAGAATACTGTCCAAATGCAATGCTTGATGCTTTTGGCCCGTTGTTTGCATCAAAAGGATCAGCAGTGTTTGAGTTCCTCACATACACCCTAAAAGTAGAGGGCTGAACAGTCCCTTGAGAGTTCTCTACAACGTAGGCTAAAGTGTTAGCATAGTCTAAAGTTATACCCGTGTTAATGATATTATCTACAAGAGTTGCCTTTTTAAGCCCAGGCAATATCTCGTAAGAAAGTGGCAATGGAGGGATGATCTCTGTGATCTTCGTTCCTAAGTATGTACCTGTAGGTATACCTTCGTCTTGAGAGAAAGCCTTGTCTTTAAATCCTAAAGCCCTCAGAGATATATCTCCAAAGTCAGAGCAGGAGTTCGTGATAGATAAGTCAGTACCTGATTCTGAGATGAAGTGATCGGCGTTACCAATAACAAAGCAAGAAACTAACTGAACTTGAGCATCGTAACTTCCTCTAAATCCGAAGTGGCGATACTTAAAGGGGTCAGAGGAACAGGATCTGTATCTCTTTCCGCCTCCAGAAGTCTTATCTGTAGGAGGATCATTGTAGTACTCAACAGAAGGAGTCTCAAAACAATTGGGATCTGTTTGAAGCGAAACTTGGGTGTAGTTCGCAGTAACCATTGACTTGAAACCAGCAACTCTTGATCCGTCAACCCACATCCCGTTAAGACCAAAGATAGATCTTACAGAACAATTAAATACATAGGGCGACGAAGATCTTGTAGAGTTAACGTCGGGGAGTTTGAAGTAGGACTTAGATCCACCTTCGTTAACTGTAAGAACTGCTTGTCCAGGGATCTTAGCAGGAGAGGTCAGGTCTAGGTCAGGGGTCTGGAGACCGGTTGAGTTTTGCTCTAGATCTTGTGCTCTATCAAATTTAGAAGAGGCCAGAGGAGCAACAATAGTTGTCTCTCCGGTTACAGGAGTTACGGTGTCGTCTGCCCAGCCATCAATTCCGCCAAACAAAGAAGCAATTTTTCTGTAATAAGAAGTCTCTGTCTCAGACCCTTTAATTTCTTCCTCAGAGGCAAAGCCAATAGCCGTAACAGTGTTATGAGTCCTAGAGAATTGCTGGTTATCTGTGAAAGTAATAAGAGAAACGTACGTTCCACCTGTTACTTTGAAGATGTAAGTCTTCCTATCTTGTGCTACGTTCTGTCCTGGTGTTAGAGCAGGGACATACATAGGACGAACTCTGACTTTTCTTAAGTCAACGCCGTTAATAGAGATACCTCTAGGTAAGATAACGCCACCATCGGAGGGGTTGAAATCAGAGAGCCTGTTATAAGACAATCTATCTCCTATGGCAAAGCTACCTTGTACGTACTGAAGATATACTTTCCATCTAGAAGAAGCAGTATTAAGCCTTTCTAACTTGTAAATAGTACCAAGTGCACCGCTTGGCGTGTATATAGTTCTTCCTAGATTTAACGATATAGGAGGTTGGTTTGAAGACGAGTTGTTTGTCTCTATGATTATGTAGGGATTCTCTTTTGTCCACTCTCCTAGAGCAGTAAATCCTGTATCAACTTGCTTAATATAGTTACTTGCGTTACTAGCACCAACAATGGCATTTACTCCGGGGGAGTTGTCAAGGTAGTAGTCTCCGGGCGCTAGCTCGATTACGGTAGTGTCGTAAGCATCAAGTCCTTCGCGTCTTCTACTAGCTCTTGCAGCCTCAAGCACAGCTCTTTCTATAGTTCTGAAAGGTGCACTAATCTCTGTTCCTGTGTTATTAATCTCATCGTTTCCAACTGAAGGATCAACGTAGATAATACTCTTTGTTATAGAAGATATATTTTGCCCAGTAAGACCGTCTTTCCCGCATCTAGGGGCCGCAAATACTTTGACCAGTCCGCCTTGCCCGTTGGAGTAAATCGCGGTGGTAGTACCGATCTCTTTGTAACATTTCTGCGAAGAAGCCTCGTATCTATAGACACCTTCTGAAGGGTCGGGGTAACTAGCGGGGATTGCTTGGCCATCTGGGCATTCTGAAGCGAGCCTTGTGCCAATGAACTCTTTGCCGCCGCAGCTAATAAAAGATCCAGACTTAGGATTACAGTCAGATCCTGGAGTTTCTTCAAACTTCCATTCTCCCGTAGGTGCATGATAGAACAACTCAAGATGAGCGTCTCTGATATTAATCACCCAGTCGTCGACTGATCCGTTGATTTTAGCACCGGCACCAGGACGAAGTACAACAGGGAAACGGTCAAATGTTCCCTCTAGGTCAACAATTGCAACTCTGTCGCTATCAGACGCGCGGTCTGCCAACGGTAAAGAATTGCTATCATTTCCAGGAAGAGTTATAATTACTGACCCGTTTCTGGTGTCTACAATACCTCTTTGCCCGGATACAATTTTCTGCGAAGTATTTAAAATATCTGTGTTTCTTAACTTACCTGTAGAGTAGTTATTTAGAGACCCAATAAAAACGCTAGGTCTTAAGTCTTGTACACCAGCCCCAACAACTTCTCCAGAATTTACATCTACGTCAAACTGATAATTTGTATAAGATAGTTTCGCAAGAGGAACATGCGGCGATGAAGAAATGCCAGGGAGCTGTGAAGAAATTACAACTTTGGGCGAGGAGATTGTGGCGTCGCTCTCTAGTACATAAACGTAGTTAGGACCTGAAGCTCCAATGAGCTGAAGTAAGGTTCTAGGCCACGTAAATGTCGATCCGTCAGAAAGGATGATGCTACCAGCTTCAACTATTACACCATATGTCTGAGAAGATGTGGTGATTTCAATAGACTGATTTGAATTAACAACAATAGGAACAGTCTTTGGCTTGGTAAAAGTAGCTTCAGATAGCAAGTTAATGCCAGCATCGGGGTATCCTAAGATGATCCCGTCATGAGCTAATCGGCCAATTGCGGTCTCTTGCTCTTCCCTAGGGTCAGCAATCTCGTAGTCTTTTAATTTATCTCTTTGAGAAATATCCCAAGTGTTATGATCAGAAGATAAAGCGGAGTAGTAGTCATCTCTAGGAGATGAGGCGTCAAAACTAGTTCCTTTTTGTACCTCGTTCAGATACTCTTTAGAAACAATAGTTCCGTTTACGAATGTAATCTTATCAAGCATTGGAGGTTAATTATGAAATACTATTTATCCAGAGTAATCTGCCCATCCATGAGTCAGCAGGGCCAAAAGAGCTAAGCTCCATCATTATTTGTCTACCTTGAGCTCTATAAGCATCGATGGGATTGTTGGCGTCTTCATCAACTGCTACTAGTCCTTGTCCCCAAGTAATACCAGAAGATTTTATAAACCAAGCGTCTTTAGCGCCCCAGTCAATAGGGTAGTCAAAATAGACTACGTTTGATACGGGATCTTGCGGAAACGTAATTAAAATTCTCATCTCTCTATAGTATCCCTCGGGTATTTGTAAGGGATTCGTGTTTGAAATAGGAAGATTGTCAGGGTTGCTTACGTCTACTCTAATAAAATTAGAGAACCTAAGTGGCCCCATCGGATTATTTTTAACCGATCCGCCTAATTCAACCGGGGAGCCTATAGAGTCCCCTGCCCAAATCCTACCGTCGGCATTATTTACTAGGAGCTCGCCTTCATCCAGGTCCCCGATGAAAGGCTCTTCTCCTATTACGTTTGAAGATAAAATTTGAATCGATGCTTGACTCATTTACAATTCTATTGCATATAGTCTATCCTTCCTTTAAACTGCTTTCTGCGGTTTAAAGCTATACTAGAAAAGAATCCCAGTGTGGCTAAAAATAACTTCCTCACAGACAAATTTACCACAACAGGAGGAGTAGCGTCAGTAGCTTATGGCTCTTCATCTCTATTCTACAGCGTTTGTGATCAGATAAAAAACAATTCGGTATCTAAGACTTTAGACCAACAGCTTCCTTCGCATTTAGTACTAGATTTTGTAGGAACAAAAGATATATTAGTTAGTATCTTCTCCATAGGACTACAAGCAGAATATGCAAAAGACGAAGAGCTTACAGACTTTATTGATATATTTAGCAACGGAATTACAGAGTTTTCTAGCCTAGTCTGCGATATATTCTTAAAGAACTTGAATAAGGTCTCTAACTATAATTATGAGTTTTCAGACATTATCGAAGAGGCTCTCTTTGAAACAAAGTCTAGGTACTCTAGTAGCTCGGATATAGAGATTAACTACGATCAAATAGTAAGTCAAATTAGAGCAGAGTTTGATAACCAGGGTTACATCTTAGAAGACTTGAAAAATATAGTCTTAATAGCATTAAGTAATCCTAGAACAAAAATAACATATGCCCCGCCTGATCAGATAATTCAACTATCAGAGCAAAGCTCTATAGGCAAGGATTACAGAGGAGTAGATAGAGACCTAGGAACGTCTTCTATAGCGAACTACTACAATAACATAGGCTATACTCTATCCGGTGGAAGTATTGACTCCTCTGTTGTTTTGGGGTATGTAGGGTACCCTTTGGCATTTTTACTAGGTGAAAGTCTATTAGAAAAAGATTCTTTTGAAAATTACTTAACCTCCAGCTTGACACAAGTTAGAGAAGTTGTAAGTGATCCAATCTATAACTTAAATCTTGCTACGGTTAATTTGAATAACTAATACAATGCCTGATATTTATGGACCGATATTGCCTCTGCAGTTAGACCCGAGGAATACGGCTGCTCTGGTAAGAGATACGCAAACTAAGATATTTCTGGAGTCGAATGGAGCGTTAAATGACTTTAGTCCAGCTTCTCCTTTATCCGCTATAGTGGAAGGCCAAGCTTTTGCTCAAAGTGAGCTGCTTTACTATATTAATAGCCTCCCAGAAGCTTATACTCTACAATGGCTTAGGCAGTTAGGCATACAAAGATCCGTGGGTGCGAAATCTGTTGCTGAAGTTACGTTTGTAAAAGTAAGAGGATTCACAAGAACGGTCATTATTCCTAGAGGAACGTTAGTTCTTACAGCCGGAGAACTTAGGTTTATTCTTAAAAACGAAGTCAGGATAGGAGACACAGCGACTTCTGGTGTTGGAATTGTGGAATCTGAAAAGTGGGGAAGCGTGTATAATGTCGGGGTGGGCGTTATAGAAAAAATAAATATAAATATTTTAGGGCTAGACGGTGTAACAAATTTCACTCCTGCTAGCGGAGGAAAAGATCTAGAGACCGTAGAAAACCTAAAAGCAAAAGCATTTTCTCTTCTTAGAAGAAGGGGTTTGATATCTGCAGAAGACTATTACAACGAGATTCTCACTCTGGCTCCCGCTGACTCTGTGGCTAAGGTTCTTACATATGAAGAACGTTTTAATTTAGAAAGTAGCCTATCAAGTAACGTCATAGTATGCTTAGGAGATAGCAACGGAGAGGATCTTAGTAACGAAATAAAAAGCAATATACTAAAATCCGTAAGGAAAAAAGTTCCGTTAGGTGTATCTGTGTCTATTATAGAGCCAGAAGTCTCTCCTGTTGAAACGTCAATAACCATCGAATACGACGACGTAGAATTTAGTTCGGGGGTGGACTTTTATGCTAGTAGTATTGCTTCTACCATAAACAGCAAGTTAACCCCACAAGAGATAGAGTTAGGAGAAGAGTTTAACTACCAAGAACTATTTAATGACGTATATAGCTTAAATTTTGTGCAAGCGGTTAAGATAATGTCTATTAAAATCCTAAAACTTCAACCAGAAGATACAGATTCCTACGTTTCTTGTAACCCTCCTTTTCGCGCTAATACGGTAGACTCCGCTTGCATTGATGAGTATGAGGCTATTGTTGATTCCACTTCGGAGACTTTTACAAACACAAATCCTATTAGGACCTTCAGGGGTTATAAAACTATAGTCACTCTAATTGCTTCTTCTACTCAGTCACCTATCACATACACGTTTTTGAACACGGACTACGACGACTTGCTTAGGAGCTGATAAAAATGGAATACTTATCTATCTGGGATCAAAGGAACAGAAAATTTATCAAAAGAGGATACAGACCCGCCAGGTTCGTCGCAGAGTTTCCTAGGACAAAGAAGCTTAAGATCTTAGACCATTCCTTATCTCAGATTTCTTTTAGTTCTAAGCTTGATCTTAATGAAGATAGAAATGTAGTAGTAGAAAGAGATATCAAAAAACTAACTACATCAGGATTCAGATACGAAACAATAGGCAATGTATTTTCTCCAGACCCGCGTAGCATGGAGGAAAACGCAGACGAGGAGTACGAGGTGTTTGCGCACGGAGATCCTATACCAGGAGATTTGAACGGAGGCAAAGAAAATTGCGCTGTACAAAAGATGAATTGTGCGAGTGGAGAGGGAAGTAATAAAGATTGTAATCCTGGTAAATGCGTTATAGGAAAGATTAAAAAGCAATCGAGTTATAAATGGAAGTACACATCCGCTTCTCTATTTGGTAACGACGAGGTTCCGCTAGAATACTTTGTAGGCGGAAAAGAGGTGATAGAGCTAAAAACAATAGTAAGAGGGAGTTATAATGGGCTTAGCATAGATAAGCCGGCCAGTAAATCAACTTTAATTTACCTTCCTCCCGTGGGTTATTTAGATAGGGTGTTTTCAGAAGACTATTTTAAAGTATTTAACTATACGTATGCCTTAGATGGCGACGATACGCTAGCGGGTTTTGTCCATGCAGAAGAAGAGTTTATTAATACCGTTTTATCTCAGGCTTATAAAGATAACCCAAGGTTAAATAAAGGGAAAACTCTGGCATCTTTAGCAGACTTTGATGTAGAAAGAGAAGTGCTTACCACTATAGAAGATATATTGTACGGACTTGATCAAGTATGGAAAAAGAAAGTAATTAGTATAATGGAAGCGAGGTGGGATGATAGGTTCGCAAATCAAGAAACAAACCGTACCTTTATCACTCAGGTATTTAGGAAGCTAAGAGTCTTATTTAAGAGTTGCTTACAAATCACAAAAAGTAATTTAAGACAGGGGAGAATAAAATCCATCTCTGATGAGAAAACAAGGCCTATATATCTAAGACTTCCCGGCTCATCAACGGCTTATAGGACCGAAGAAGAAGAGCTTATAACCGTGGGAGAGGAAGCGGATAAATACAAACTACCTATATCTTCTGTGGACATAGGAACTATAGCTGTTCTCTCTGATAGATCAGCAGCATGGCAATTTTTGCCTAGATCTATCTATGACGAGGAGCAAAGAAGGGCTTATGCTATGTCTCCTGTATACTCTTCTAGAACAAAAGAAGAACTTTACTCCACTAAAGACACGTTATCTTGGTCTTTAGTTCCGGTAGATAGAATACCTGCGGCGCCTGTTGCTAAGTGGTTGCTATCTGGAGTCGATGAGTTTTTAAGAGAAAAGAAACATGACTCAGAAGAATTTTATTACACATATCTAGATCCTACTGAGTGCAGTGTTAAAAACTTAGATTGGTTGGCTCAGCATGTCGGTCTAACTGCTCCTTTTTGGAATACTGAATGGGAAGAGAAATATAAAAGAGCGCTAATTAAAAATGCTTTAGGCTGGTTTGATGTAAATTTAAATCAAGAAGTTGGCGGAAGTATCTATAAAACAATTAAAGGTGAAGTGCTAGAAGAGTATCCTTTTACTAACGAGGTCTGGAGAGAGTCCGTTAACCCAGAAGCGGGAGAGCTAGATATATCTCAGATAGATCTATCAAAAATTCCTAAGATTTTATATGATAGCTACGATCAAACTGTTGTTAACGAAGGCTATTACATAAGAAACAACGGGAACCAAGCCAGTTCATTTACAGCATTAAAAACTGAGTGGAATGGCTTAATGGAATCTAAAGGAAGCATAAACACTTTATTGTTTCTATTTAGCCTATTTCAAATTAAGGCCCATTCAGCGAGTGAGCTGGAAATTAAAAATCAAAAAATAGATGGAAATAATATAACAGGGACCTTACAAGTAAAGTCTGGGCTAAGGGGCAAAGAAAACATTGCTCCAATTTTGCTACCTACAAAATATACCTTGGCACAGGTCGGATCAGATAACGACGCTACTATTAATGTATATGAGAACCAGCTTATCGCTGGAGTGACTTCTATCTCTACAGAAGAAGAAGTAAATAATATATTCTTAAGACTTCCGTTTTACTACAATAGAAACGGAAAGACCTGGGATCTGGTAGAATCTATTACAAAGTACTGGCTAAGTGGCTCTATAAACTCTAGAGCTCAGTACGCGTTCTTAGCCGCGGATCTTTGGAGGCAAGGCGATGCGTTTTTTAACCCAGAGATAATAGATGAAAGTATAGATAATACAAACCAAATATACACTTTGGACGGGGACCACTATTTAGTTTCTCAAGACTCTACAAATATCCTTTATAATTAACGTCATGACCACGACAGGAAAGAAAATAACAGATTTTACAAGTCTAACAAGTATCGCTGATAGCGATATTATGTTAGCTGTAGATGTCAGCGATACAACCTCTTCTCCAGAAGGCACAACTAAAAAAGTTTTGTTTTCAGAAGTAAAAGGAGATATTACTTCAGGACTAAATATTTCTAATTGGGACGTTGCTTTTAGTTGGGGTAACCACGCTAGTGGCGGGTATATAACCTCAGAGACGGACCCAGTATTTGCGGCTCACCCCTCAAGTGATATCACACTCACAAAAATAGGGCAATGGGACACGGCTTATGGCTGGGGTAATCACGCAGTACAAGGATACCTTCAGAGCATAAGCACACAGTCTATAAACTCTCTATCAGACGTAGATACTACGGGTGTGGCTACTAACAATGTTCTAAAATGGAGCGGTAGTTCATGGATTCCAGGAACAGCGTCAGGAAGCGGAACAACCATAAATGAGTTAAATGACGTCGGGGATGTTGATCTTACAGTTGCTCCTACGGCTAATCAAGTACTTAAGTATGATATAGCAACCTCTAAATGGAAAGCCGGAGACGACCTTAATTCAGGTGGATTGAATAGCTTATCTGCAGTTAACGCCTCCGCTGGGGTTACCAACCTTAGCTTTAATAGCGGCACCGGGGTCTTTACTTATACCCCTCCTGATCTTTCTTCGTATCTACAAAACATTGTTGAAGACACTAGTCCTCAACTAGGTGGTAATTTAGATCTAGATACCAATATAATTAATGGCCCAGGAACAATTAACATCACCGGAGATATAAAAGGTGATACTTTTAGGCTTACAAACAATGCTACTACACCTAGCTCAGGGAATAGAAGAGAGATAAAAGTCATTGGTCAGGCGCCATATTTCTATGACGGCACCGACTGGAGACCCTTCTTTTTAATAGATGCACCGACTCAGATCCCCGCAGATACCGACTGGGACAATGTGATGTTCCGAGCGACTTTTGACTCAAGCTTTGACGACATCAAGTACAACGCAACACCTACCAGAAGCAGCAATACAGACACGGCCCTTGTTAGCTCTCCTGTCAAAGTCGGGGCGAAATCCCTAAGGTTAGACGACGCTTATATAGATTGGGACACAACAAATACTACGAGGTATGACTTTACAGGCGCCTGGACAATGGAGGCCTGGGTCTATATAGACGATATTACCAGCTTTGATACCCCAGATGTTATCTTTAGCGGAAACTCAAGTACATCGACAAAGAACTGGGGATTGTTAATTTACAAGCCCACTGGCACGGCCAACCTACAATTCTCTTGGATGAATATAAACAATTCTTCCCATAACAGCCAGTACGGGACAAATATTGTTACTTTAAGCGCTTCCTCTTACATAGGATCTTGGCACCATATAGCTTATGTTAAAGACTCCACAACAGGTGCCCAAACGTTGTATATCGATGGGTCTTCTTATGGTACGGTTATATCAGATAACGAAATACTTACTCCAGACGAGTTCTCTTTAGGATACCAAGAGTATTGGGATTATGATTTTGATGGGATGATAGACGATCTAAGGATCTCTAAGAGCACTCGATATACATCAAACTTTACGGCGCCAGCAACTCAGCTACCTGTGTCTGGATCTACTACTCAGATCTTACCTCCTCCCGCCGATAAGAAGGGTGAGATTACGCTAGGGTCTAGTCCTACATGGACAGGCTCGTCGGGCATAACAGTAGCTCAACAATCTAGTGGCACGTACAGGCTAACCTTCCCGTCTGCTTATAGTAACGCTAATGACTACTTTATCATAGCTCAAGGAATGGACCATAACGGTAGCGCGTCATCTTATATCAGAGTCGCTAGGACTACAGGGTACGTAGACGTAATAGTAAAGAGTCAGGCCGACGATACTAACATTGATACAGGTGCAGTAGGGATCCAGCTTATTAATCATAACTAGGAGGCCTGAGTAAGACATGGCTGCATTCATTGACGACCTAAACGCGTGTAAGCAGGGGATCGAAAGACTTGCTAATAAACTAGGAGGGGCGGAGATAGAACTTTTTGTTCATGCCGCCACAGTTAGCAATGTGGACGATCCTAATAACCTCTCTAGGGTCAAGGTCCTCTATGGAGAAGGTGCCGACTCTGAATCTGATTGGGTTCCGCTATTAAATAGTGGGTCCGGTAAAGTTTCTTCTCAGTATATAGGATCTAAGGTCATAGTGGCCTCTATCTCTGGCAACACAGATAACCCAATAGTCTTAGGGCTATACAACACATCTACAGAAAACAAGGCTCTCTCAACTAGCCCGGTGGCTTTGCCGATCATAGACACTAGCGACGCCGCAAATAAGAGCGATCCTGGGGCCGTCTGCGATAAAAGCAATGAAGGGAGGATGTATCTGTTTTCTAATAACGTATCTCAAGATGCAAAGATATGCGTTAGAAGGAATAATAGACAAAACGACCCTGACGCCAACGTCTACGAATGGAAGAATATGACCAAAGGTCTGGTCGTAGAGAAGTCAGATGATCCTAAAACAGTTAATGACTCCTCTGTTGTAGCAGAAGAAAAACCTTTGCCCAACTGCTCTCAAGAGCTAGAGGGGGAGCTGATACAGTTTACAGAAGACCGAGACTTCAGACAAGTGCCTATGGTCTGCAAGAAAGACGAGAATAAAGACTGGGCATGGGTTCCTACAGGAGTCGTCCCAACTTACTTTAAGAGCATACTACCTAAGTGTTCTGAAAAAATTCACGGGATGCAGGCGCTTATAGACGACGGTAATAACTCAGAGCTCGGGATCTGCATCCGTATGGATAAAGAGATGAAGTGGGTGAAGTATGGCACTAGGCAGGTTATTAAATTTGCAGATAAGCCCGCTCCTATTAAAAAATCAGAGTTTTTGGCCAATGCAGGTGATAATGCAAATTTAGCAATACAACAAGCCAGCGCAGTAAGTAGTCCTTTTTCTGATTCAAATCTACTTAATACAGTAATGAAAGTCGGTGGTGGCTTGGCGGCTGGGTTAAGCGGATCAGGAGTAGAGGGATTTAAATCTTTTGTGCCTCAGGGTGCTCTAGGAGGAAATAGTGCTATCTTAGATATAGCACAAAATATGGGGGCTGCGGTGCTATCTGGGCAGGGTATAGGAGTCTCTGATCTCACAAGCGTACTGAGCTCTGGGAACATATCAGATGCCGGGAACCTTATTGCCAAGCTAGGGCCTCAGGCCGAAAAGTTACTTAGAGAGGGTTCACTAGACCCTGCACAGATATTCTCGGCAATAGGAACTGATGCTCTTGGTACTGGGATTTCTGGGCTAAGTATCCCAGACGCTGGGCAATTTACTTCTCTTCTTACAGGAGGAGGGCAAGGAGCTTTAGATGCTGCAGTTCAATATGGACTAAATGCGGTCTCTGGGCCAGCAGGGGACGTTTTTAAAGAGATCGTTGGTGGATTAGATTTAGGAAATGCACCGTCAGCTTTAGCAAATATCCTCGAAGCTGGGGTTACTGGAGGTCTTTCAGATGTTGTTGGAAATATTGCCGGCGGTTTTAACTTGGATTCTTTAAATCCAGCGGGATTAATTGATCAGATATCAGGAGGAGGGCTGGGGGGCGTTGCCCAGGCTTTCCAGAGTTTTTCAAATTTTGGCTCGCTTAACTCCATAATTCCAGGGCTGCCAACCTCGGCATCTTCACTAATGGGTCTTGCCGGATTATCAAGCCCTTTGAGCCTGGCTTTCCCAGGTGCAGGGCTGGGTATATCTGCGGTGACTTCTTTGCTAGGAGGATCTAATCCTTTGTCCTCCATACTAGGTGGTGGAGGAGCTTTTGGCGCCTTAGGCGGGTTATTCGGAGGCGGCGGTGGTGGGCCACAATGTCCCTGCGATCCTAAATGTAGGAAGACTAAGCACGGTGTCGATAGCGATGGGCAAAGACTTCTAGATCCTGCAGGGAACCTAACCTTAGACAACTCCAACGTGTACGGGAGTGATATACTAAATAACAATAAGGGATGTCTTGCGGAAGGCCTTGGGCTAGACTTCACGGGCATCGGCGCTAGTCTTATACCTTCAAACATATTGGACTTTACTAGTATTATTAAGTCTATACCTAGAGTGGGCGAGATGAGCTCTATGTTTGAAAAAGCCGTGAAGGGTGGGGCAGAGCAAGCAGATTTAAATATAGAGATGATATACACGCTCGAGGCTATTGAGAAAACATTTAAGATGGCCGATAATAACACTAGTATTATGGAGCTGATTCAAAGACTCAACCTCTTAGGCACTAGTGACTTCATGAGCAACTTGATTGCTGATAAAGATGGCGGGTTGCTAGGCAAAATGAGCGTTGATGATATCGAGCAGTCCGCGGCCATCAAAGACCTGTACCGTATGGTCAAACAACTTAATTCTGTAAAAGATGGCGGGTCTGCTAACGTAGCTCCTACTCCTGCTATAATTGCTTCTATAGCAAACATAGGAGAAATACCGGCCTATTTCTCTAAATCAAAAGCTAGGTCTTTACTTAACTTAATTAAGAATATTATCGAGGCACTCAGCGTGCTCGGATCTCTTGATCCAGAGTTTGCGGCACCTTTCACAGACTTAGAAACTACAAATATAGAGTCTAAAGTCTTAAATGACTCTCTATCTGCTAAGATGGCGTTTAGCCAGCCAACAGAAGATTCTTTAAATTATAACTTCAAGGACTACAGCAGATTTATCGGCGGTGGTAAACAAGGCTCTAATTTTGGCTTAAATGTTAATTTCTTAACTCCCAACCAATTAGACTCTGGAGACTTTGACACTTTACTAAATCAAGTACAGAATGAACAAAAAAGAGCTGCAGAAGGAAAAGGAGATTGTAGCTGATATGCAAAAGAAGGGGAGTAGCCTCTCCTCTTCTGATAAAGAAGAGCTACTGAGACTAAAATGTAGGACTGACTTTGTTGCTTTTGCAAAAGTCATCACGGACTTGCAATTTAAATCTTATCCGGTCCACGGGCTTATATGCTCTTATCTTCAGAATATCGGAGATGGGAATAAGGACTACAAGCGTAGTGCAATATCCCTACCTCCAAGGACGGGTAAGTCTATGCTTATTAGCCGGATCTTTCCGGCATGGCAGATGGGACGGAGTCCTACGGCTCAGTTTATCATGAGCTCATACGCTCTTGGTCTATCTACAGAGAACTCTAGGGCCGTGATGGATTATATAACATCAGAGAAGTTTGCCTGGATATTTCCAGAATGCGAAGTTAACAAAGAAAAATGTAACCTTACGGCTCTTAGGACGGAGAACGGCGGGCTGATTAAGATCGCATCTGCTGGGTCTAGTGTTACTGGATTTGGTTACGGGGTCATTGCAGACGAGGACCTTCCAGGTATAGGCATCCTTGATGACCTTTTAGCTGATGGTAACTCATTAACAGTTATGGAAAGCACATTTAGCTGGGTACAGGCACAGTTCTTGACCCGTGGTCTGCCTAACCATGCGATTATTTCCATGGGCACGAGGTTTCATTGCGACGATGTTATTGGTAGGTTGTTAAACGCTGATAGAGATAACTGGAGAGAGCTTAACGTTCCTGCAATATGTATTGATGAAGCAAACGACTCGTTAGGTAGGAAGCTTGGCGAGTCTCATTGGCCAGAGTTCTTTCCTCTAGAAAACCTAAACGCAATTAAAAAATCGATTGGAGAAAGAGATTTTAACTCTCTGTATCAAGGTCAACCCGCAGGAGACGCCGGTGCAATATTTAAAGAGCATTGGTTGGAAACTCACGAGAAGAATAGCAAGTACTCCTACGTTTATGCCACCATCGACACAGCGTATAAAGCAGAAAGCATGAACGACTTTACGGCTATCTGTGTCTGGGGCCTGGCAAAAGACAAAAACTTACACCTTTTGCATGTTATTATGGAGCGGATGGAATTTCCAGACCTTCAAAAGCTAATACTTAAAGTTGTTAAGCAATGGAAGATTAGATGCTTATACATTGAAGGAAGGGCGAGTGGTGTGCCACTGATTCAGTCGCTTAGAACCTCTCTATCCATCCAAATCAAGGAACTCATACCGTCTAAAGATAAAGTACTAAGAGCAAACTCAGTAGCGCCTTTGGTTGAGGATGGGTGCGTTAGCTTATACGAAAACATACCGAATCTACAAGACCGGCTTAACGAGCTAACATCTTTTCCTTTTATTAAAAACGACGACTTTGTAGATGCTTTTGTGTACGGGATAACGGTGTATAGGGACGAGCTTATGGGAGGTAAGAGTACTGCTTCTGGAGGTATTAGAACCTCTCTTCCAAAGCTTCACTACGACTCTTCTTCTAGAAAATCTAGTTCGTTGAGTTCTTTGTTAAATGATAGAAGAAACATACGTAACGCGGGCGGTGTGCGTTATCTTTAGTACGTGGTATAATTACAAAAGTCGTAGGTTTTGTATAGTAAAACTAACGAGCGCACGCGTTTTTATTTTATTTAAAAACTTATTATGTCAGAAAAAATTGAATTTAAATTTAGAGTTGTTTTCTTTAAACAACCTAGTTGCTCAGCATGTGAGGCAATGAGGCCTATCTGGGCAAAAGTCGCTAACGAAGTCACAGAAGAATACCCGCATCTTAGGGTGGGGTTTGGAGAGTGGGACGTTACGGCAGATGACTGGGCGTTTTGCGATAAGATAGAGTGCGATGGTACTCCTAACTTTGCCGCGTTTAACGCCGAAGGGGATCTTTTAGGACTTAATACCGACGGTATGATGGCCGCGGGCCAACTAAAAGACTTCATTTTAGGTTGCGTTAACAAATGACCGGACGCACTAAGTCTAAAAGAGCTAGGGATAAGCGCGATGAGCACATTATCTCTCAGATGTGGAAGGCAGACCAGGTTGCCAGAAAGATCTCTAACTTCACAGGTTTGCCCTTTGATGAGTTAAGAGACGCGGCCCTTGAGTACATCGTGCGCATCTACGATACCTGGGACCAAAGCAAAGGAGCAAACTTCTCTACGTGGGTCAATAGGTGCCTTCAGTTCCACATGTTAAATTACCTTAGAGATAGCTCTAGGCTAGTTAAGATGCCTAGGTCTTATTCTGATCTATACCTGAAAATTAGAAAATATCTTATTAAAAATCCAAATATAACAAATCAGGAAATCGCAAACGATTTGCAAATTCCCGTTAAAAAAGTAGATACCGTGCGCACTGCTTTTACAATGAGTTTCAATCCTGTTACGGAGCAAAACTGCGTTGTGGATTCTTCTGAGTCTTCAGAAATAAACTTTTCGGACTTACTTGCAAATCACAAAGAGCTCTTATTTAGGGTCACAGACCTAGAGACAGATGATGAGACTTTTTTAATTGACTACTTGGTCAAGAAAAGATCCATATCTACTTTACTTAGGAAAAATCCTCATCTTAAAAACATCGACGATATCAAGTCGTACTCGACTAAGCTAATTAATTATATACTATGGGCAGACAAATCGTTCGAGTCCTGGGACAAGACTATACAAAAACAGGCTTCGAGAAAAGGTGGTCAGAAGTCGTCCAAGGGACCCAATGCAATTACTTCGTAAGACCTCCTGATTATGACTTCGTTCACGAAGTTGTAAGTAAGATAGAGAAATGGAAAACATTGCACTCTAGAGAAGGGCTTAAATATAAGATAAGAAATAAGAAGTTCCAAGGCCGAGCTGTAAAAGGAGTGGTTATGATCACTCCCCGCTCTAAGAGAGAGGTATGGCTTGGTAAGGGAAAGATCGTAGAGGAGTTGTTTCCTAGAAAGAAAGAGATACCTGAATATAAAAAGAACCGGAAAGAAGCTCTGGTAGCGCTGAGACAAGTCATAGAGCCACAAATAATTTCGTACAGGAAGAGTGTCTTACGTCAGCTACAAGGTCCACTTGGGCACAAGATTAAGTGCGCTGTCTCTGGCCAAGCAATTAACGCTGGGGAGTTTCATATCGACCATAGGTACGCGTTTAAGAATATCGTAGAGGAGTTTTGTAGGGACTATAAGATAGACTTAGAAAACGTAGAGGTATACTGTAGAGGAACAAAATGTTATTTTAAAGACACAGACTTAGCTGAGTCGTTCTTTGACTACCACATGATGAACGCCTCGCTTCAAGTCCTTGATGCTACAGAGAACCTAAAGAAAGGATCAAAATACTACGGTTAGCCTCTATATACTGGATCGTCGCCTAGATCTATATCAAACTCCTCGGCAAAAAACTCAGAGGCTTTTTCCGCTATTATCTCGCCAATCCTTTGCGAAGTCGTATCGCTACTTAGCCAAGGCTTATTCTTATCTACAAGAGGAGCATATGCTTTTCTGTTATATATTGAATACACCCCTTCTGACTGTTTTTTAATATAATGCGCGCCATACAACCTCCCGGTTATTATCTTAATATCTTCTTCTTTATACCTTGTTTTTAGATAAGAAATAATAGGCCCTTCTTGGCCTTGATTCTCTATAAATACTTCTAGTTTTTTAAGGGCGTTTTCTGCCAATATAGAGAAGTCTTTCGTGTCATCTTCAGCAACAGTCATCTCAAGAGACATGGTCTCTACAGCTTTTACGTACCCCTCCGACCTATCTTTTATTTCTTGTGCATAGGCGTTGGCAACTTGCTCTGCGATTAAAGCTTTGAAAGCAGGCAATTGTGCTTTAAATGCCTCTCTTTTTTGCTGTTCTAAAGCCTCTTGTTTAAAATTCTGAAGTATGCTATCTTTTGCGGCATCTAGAGTGATGCCCATTATCGCCCTAGCAATTAGTCCTACAGGTATCATTAGGTTAAGCAGTTAAAGATCTCTTGGGCATAAGCGTATCTACTCGCCATATTTGGCGTCCCGGCCTTCTCGTATGTATCTTCAAAGATTAATGTGGCGTTATTTACGGACGTAGAGTTATTAAGGGCTCCTATCATCCCGGAGTAACTCTGCTTAACTTCTCTCACAAACCAAGACATTTGTGTATTAATGCTATTGGCGCTACCTCCTACTTCAGCAGCATGGGCCTCTAACGCTTTCTTTCTAGGGCCGTTCCATTGAAAAACGCCAAGGGCTGCTCCGTCATCTCCTACAGCCGTAGGGTCTACTCCACTAGTTTCTTGAAGGGCGTTGCCTATGATCCCCGCGATAGCAAACTTACTTGTTATCCCCATAGAGTTGGCGGCGTTTGCAATTGCCTGGATGTTGGCTTTATTGTACTTATTGCAGGTATATGTAAACTTACCTGGCGGATAAGAAGTAGTTATATCGTTGGCACCTGTAGTGCTAGACCCATTACCTGTTCCAGGCGTCCCGCCTAGTACTGAAGACAGCGCAAAATTACCGCACTTAGTACACGAGTCTCCAAAGCACAGATCCCCTGACGACCTAATATAATCATAATAGTCCTTGTACCCCTTCTCCTGGGCAAGAGCCGAGAACTTAGGGATTCTTGAATCGATTAGGTAAATGTCTCTGCTTACATAGGGTCTGCGGCACTCTATATCAACTCTTAGATCCCCGCTTTCCCATTTAAAAGTTGTTTTTACAATAGGCCAATTCCGATATTTCTCTGGGATCCATACACCAGGGTCGATAGCGTTAGACTTATTATTCCTCACCCAAGCATCGTAGTCTGTAACAAAAGAAAGGACTGTTCGCCCTGGGATTAGGCTAAGAGCCTTAGGAATCCCTTTAAAGCTTGTTTTTAAAGTTATGCCTTCTTTTGTGATGCCTCCAGAAGCCGGGCCAGATGTCGATCCTTCTCCAGTCTTAGACCTAACCCCGCTCCCTCCGCTCCCGGCAGATGGGATAGATTCGGGTATAGAGCCTTGTTTTAAATGAGCCACTAACATATTGCCTTCTGGTGTGCTAATTACCACACTATTACCAAAACGGTCTCCACACTCTGTGTCCCCCTTAACGCAACCTGTAAACGCATCTATAATTTTAGCCCCGTTTCTTACAAAGACTTGAATCCCTTCTGCTCCAGATAGATCAACCCCGGTATGGTTAGGTCTTGTAGAAGATCTATAGGTATATCCGCTTAGCACAACAAGATCGCCTTTAATGTCTAAGTACTTGCGAGCTTGTGCCTCCGTGATAGGTTTTTTATCCCTAAATTCCACATGAAGGTGAGGTCCTGAACTTCTTCCGGTACTTCCAACCTCTCCGATAAGATTCCCTATATCTTTTTCTGTATCGTCTGTTGGGGCATTGTCTTTTAGATCCTGGTCCGTGTACCCGACCGATGTGCTAATTAAGCTCTGGAGTTTTGTAGGATCTATTGTGACTTCTTTAATATTGCTATCTCTGCCAATCTTTATAAAGTATCTAAATTTGGTATGCTTCTGGGGGTCTGTTTCCGCCTCGCCTACAGATTCGCCTATCGCAAGGTCTTTGTCTTTCTCTACGCTCACGGACTTCAAGTCTTTGTACTCTTGGAATAGAGATGATTGCCCGCATTTCTCTACTCCAGGAACGCAATAGAGCACGTGATATGGGGCTTCTACAACGGCCCTGACTTCTCCTACCTCAGTGACCTTACCTCCTAGGAACGCGATAGGGGATGTTAAATCGCCAAATAAAGCCGTAGATGTCACCTTCTTTATCACAAACTCTCCTTGTTTGTAGGTGGTGCCACTGCCTGTGCTCGGCGTAAAACTTTCCACGACCCATCCATTATTCGCAGAAGAGTTGCCGTCGGAGTAGTCAGAAAGATCCTCAAATTGTTTTGGTAGGGCAGCCCATGCACTAAAGTTAACTTGGCGGAGTTTTTGACTAGTTGCTACGGGGTCCTTCCTGTCTGTTCTAAACTTTAATGTGTCTTTGATCTCAATCCCCACTGCCTCTTCAGGAAGAGTCTCAGACTCTGCTTCACTCACAGATGAGGCCTTATAGTTTTTTAGATAGTCGCCAAAGTTTGTTTTAGAGTTTATTGTATATTTTTCGTAAAGACCCTTGCCAAGGTAAAAGACTCTTTGCAGATAACAACCAGTGTCTGGCTTAGAACAAAACTGGATCTTATTAGCAAATTCTTTTGTAGGCAGGGACAGTATCTGGCTACCTTCTACGCTCCTTACCCACTTCTCTAGGATCTCTTGTGTAGTTAAGCTATTAATCCTGTAGTTCCTATCTACTTTTACCTGATCGGCTCCTGTGGAACAGATATCTTCTATTTCAAAGCCTCGCTCCTTTATATCGGTTTTTTCGTTTAGTTCGTCGATAAGGTTCTTATTCTTAGAGAAGAACGTGGGTTGGAGGTTCTGCTGAAAAGACATATGATATGCACCAGCGCCTGTGATATTAACAGTTGGTTCTCCAGACGTACCTTGTGTTATGTTAGTACCATTTACTCTGTAATAAAAAGTTTGCTCTGTTACTTGGTTCAGAGCACCGTTTAACTTATAAAACAGTGTTATGATTATAAAGGGGTGGTTTGCGCTATCACCGTCCGCTTGTCCTCCTATACTAGTATCTACTATGGCGTATTTATTACATTTATGAGTCTCTGGGTTTTGCCCTTGCTCACATTTAGGAAGCAGATCTCCGTTTTCTGCCCTCTTCATGGCAGTGCTTAAAAAATAACGATCTATCTCCCCAAGAGCAGTCCAAGCGATACCGTCTAAGTATGGGTCTGTGATTGTTACCTTACAAGTATTCTCTTTTGCTTTAAAAACCCCAGGAACAATATTCTTGTTATTCATCACCTGAGCACTTAAATTTATATTTAAGTTTGCCTCAATAGAAGCCACTTGCCTTTCTTCAAAGACAATCGCGTAATCTGCTGCGATGGGTCTATACGCCACCCGCGCGTGGCATCTATATAAGTTACTCAATTTAAGGCAGTATATGCTATAGATACTTTAAACCCCCAGAAGGGAACTCCTTCCAGGGGATAAAGAAAATATTTAGTTTTTTATCAGGAAACTGCTGTGACTTCGACGAGTGCCTGTGTTCCAAGGTCTCCAGAAGCATGTACTCCTGTATCGACTTCCAAGGTGAGGATGTCGCCAACCGAGTATCCAGATCCTGCGGCAGTGATGGAATTGACAGCGGTGATAACACCAGCAACAAGAACCACGCTTGCTTTGCCTCCAGTTCCGTTTCCAGTATCTTCTGTACCGGAAAGAAGTACGGAGTAAGGATCTTCGTCTTCGTCTGCACCATCAACAGTGTAATCAGATCCACCATCGAGAAGTACGAGCGTCGTGATTCCGCCAGTAGCGGCGGTCTCTTCAACAACTTCAGTAACAACTTCGCCAACAATCCCAGAGATTAGTTCGCAAAGATTGAATGTTGCAACCATGAAATGAAAGTCTTCTTCGCCTTCCATACCAACAAATCGAGTTACATTTACCAGTTCAGAGGTAAGTGCAGTGTCGTCAGAGGCGGGAACAGAAGAAGAATTTTTAAGAGCAGTAACAATTTGCTCCAAGCAAGCATAAGCATTGCGCTTAGCTTCGAAGCCCATTGATGCTCCGCATTTAATAAACTTAGTTAAAGCAGCGGCTGCTGCAGTAGCTTCGGTCGTTTCAGCTTGGACGATGGGATCGTCCTTAAACTCTGTGAGTAGAGTTTGGAGTTTGAGTTTAAATTCAAATTCAATACCGAGGGTACGAGATAAACCCTCGTTTAGAATATTAGCCATAGTATTGTTTTATAACAAATCTAGTTATCTTTAAACCATGACGTAATCCAGAACAGACTCCCCGAGCTTGGGCTCTATAATCTGGTACGGAAGAGTGGTTACTGTTTCGAGATAAGATCTCATGTAGTTGTAGTATTGCTTGTGCTCTTCTTCCCTCACAAGGAGCTGGTTACGTTTCCAGTAGGAAGAAGCGTCTGGGTAGAGCTGATCGAGCTCGTCAATGTGGTTGTTCCTGGCCCAGTTCCATGATCTCTCCACCATAAGAACATCTATAGTCTTGCTAGCCGATGCGAAATAAGATTCAGCGGCTACAGCCCATTCTTCAGAGATAATAATGTTCCTACGAAACTTCTCATAGAAACAAACTTCAGAAAAGCCTCGGTCGCAAAGAATATATTCTGGTGACCCAGAACTGGTCACCTTATTCAGAGGCTCGATGTATTGCGTAATTGGATCGTTGTGGTGGGGTTTAGGCCCAGAGAAGTGAAGCTTAGAAACGCTAGAAAACTCGTTGATTACATTATAGCTATTGTCAACAAAAGTGCTCTTTCCTACACGGTCAGGGCCTAAGACAGCAATAATACGGGGAAGCATTGGCATATATCGTATGTATACAATTATATCATAGATAGTTAGAGTTTAAAGCTAAATTAGATATTTTGTTATAGTCACATGACAACACCGAATCATAGGTGGGGGATTAGATACTCCTCCGATTCTGCCAAGAACCTAGCATATATTCAAACGCAGTACACAAACGATAATACCTTCGCGCAGCCTGGTGAGTTATTTCTCAACGAAAACCTTCAAGAAGTCTACTACGTAGATCATTCTGACGACACGGCTAAGAAACTCGCCGGGGTCTGGGCTAAATCAGGCTCGAACGCGTATTACTCCGCAGGTAGAGTAGGTATTGGTCTTTCGGCTCCTACGTCTCCCTTAGAAGTTGCTACAACCTGGAATGATAACACCACAGACCAATACGGGCTAAAGCTAACAGTTACAGATACAGCTTCTGGTGCGGGTTCAAAACCCCTTAGCGTTACGGTCGGTGGATCTTCTAAGTTATCTCTTTCAAAAGCTGGTGATCTTACGGTTGCAGGTAAGGTAAATTTACCTTCTCAGCCTCCGGCTTCCGCAACTGCCGCAGGTGTTGCAGGAGATATCGCATGGGATGCCGATTACGTTTACGTTTGTGTATCAAATAATACTTGGAAGAGAGCCGCAATAGCCACATGGTCTTAATAAAATATTAAGAGGTTTAAAGTTTTACGAACATTAACTAAGATTCTTCTCTTAATGTTTCGTCATTTTATACTTAGTTTGAGCATGATCCTCTAGGCGCAGAAATGTGCTCTGGGGGATTTTTGCTATATGGAGACCCTATGGCACGTAAAGTAAAGAACACCCGTAGACAAAAAATCCGCACAGAACAATCTTATATGCCACAAAATAGAGAACAAGATCAGGTCAGAATAGTAATGCCTCGCAATCCTTCTCAAGTGGATGCGTTGAACTACCTTAAAACAAAAACTCTAACAATTTTAACAGGGCCACCTGGCACTGCAAAAACGCTTCTCTCTGTATACGCTGCATGTCAAGCTCTTCAAAAAAGAGAAATTGACAAGATTTATTACGTAAAGCCCATTGTTGATGTTGTAGGAGAGCAGGGTCTTGGCTTCTTGCCGGGAGAGGTTGATGAGAAGACCGCACCCCATATTGCGCCTCTTAAAGATGCTTTATCGGTATTTATGCCCAAAGGCAAGGCAGATTATCTTATTGAGAAGAAAGTCATTGAGTTTGTGCCATTAGAGCATCTCAGAGGGAGGAGTCTGGCCAAATGTTTTGTGATTGCCGACGAGATGCAAAACGCTATCCCCCACTCCGTGCTTACAGTACTTACCCGACTAGGAAATGATAGCAAAGTGGCTTTACTTGGTGATGTTGTACAACGTGACCTTGATGGAAAGTTTGGGAGAGATGGATTGTCTGATGCAGCAAAAAGGTTATCCAAGCTTAATGAAGTTGGTCATGTTGAGTTCGGGTTTAACGAGATCGTAAGATCCGGCTTTGTAAAATCTGTCATTAGGGAATACGCTGATCTATACGCTGCGTAAAGTTTAAAGTAACTATATATATTGTAGTTACAGACCTATGCCTGGTAAGTTAGCTGGGGGCAAAGTAAGGATTTCAAATACCGCCCCGTCTATTATATCCAAAACTAAAAATCCATCGACGTCCGAGGTGAAATACTTCGGACTCGTTAGAGATCAATATTTAGACGATCTAACTTCAAATCTTGATGCTCTGGATCAAGTCCTTGAAGACATACAGGATCCTGCTGAAAGAAAAGCTGAAGGTGAGATGAATGCCGGTGATTTATCTATCATCGACGGTATTGTCAATTTTGATATAAAGTACGAGGATATTGAGACTCTTCAAGGTGCGTCTCTTTCTACAGAAGAAGGCGGCACACTCGTAAATCCTAGGTTTAGGCTGTCGGATAGGATCTCTCAATTCGCGACTTTTGCAGGTAGAGGAACTCCTTTTGTAGGAGCTGGGCCAACAAAGTTTACGTACATTGTCCCCAGAGAAGGAGACCTATTACCAGGAACGGTCTCAATAACTACTGGTGGAGTGGTGTCTGGTGCAGGTACATATTTTACAGACGAATCTGCTTTGGCTGCAGATCTTCAATTAAACAGGACTCTCAACGTAGGGGATTTTGTAGGGTTATACGAGGCCGATGGCAAGACTTTGCATAGGGTCGGGACAACGGCAGATGCCAAAAAAGCTGACCAAGCTATCTATAAAGTAACGGCTGTTACTAATAACGGCTCGATTACTCTGAGCCCCACTCCTGCTGTGGCCGTTGCCGCAGGTAAGAAACTAAGGAAGAGATATTGCAACAACTCCCTCCCACCTTTCTACACTGAAAGCCTCACTAGCAATAAGTTTAACTCTTCTGATACTTACCCAAATAGTGCGAATTACACCGAGTCTCATAGAAAGGGTTATCTACAGGGCGCAGTTTTTGAAGCCGAGAAATCTTTTGAAGATTGGTGGGCTGGGGCATACAACCAAGACTTTTCTGACAGAAGCGAGTATGGCGACATCACGGCAACTCCAGATACCGATCCTAAGTTCCACATTGTAAAAGATGGAAATATAAATTTTAACCTTGCCAAAGAAGACCTACCCCAGACGGATAATTTTGGATTTAAGTACGACTTTTGGCTAAAGAAAAATTTTGAATATGACTTTTTAAAATTTGCGGCCCAAGTAAACGGAAAGTTAAGGATAGACTATTACAAAAAAACCAGCATTAATAGCAGCGGCGTGGCAGTTGGTGCTTGGGTAACTGCTCTAGATACATCAAACCCAGATACATTCTTCAGGCAGTTTCAGAAAGAAGAGCCGGCAAATAGCAGGTTCGGGGTGAGGGAAAGGTTTATCCAAGGCGGTCCAAATCATGCAAATGCAGCTGCTGTAGATGCCATCTCTCCTAACAACAGTATAGTTCTTGCAGACACATACACTGGGACTGAAACTGGGTCTTCTTATAGTACGTTTGACAATAACTATTTCCCTGTAAGCATAAGATATTGGTGTGGCCAAGATACAGTAGATAATAGCAGCTCTAATCCTATAGCAGAAGAAGATAAGTCTATTTTAGCATTTGACCCT
>ERZ891134.415-NODE-415-length-36113-cov-6.431527_pt1 | contig 36113 bp, 16 predicted proteins | sample MGYA00520888_ERZ891134 | MGnify/ENA primary metagenome ERZ891134 (study PRJEB32303, sample SAMEA104408692) | aquatic metagenome | biome: Brackish water; feature: Coastal; material: water | place: Baltic Sea | collected 2014-10-23 | depth 10 m ... | reverse complement strand
AATCTCGTTTCCCGCTCAACAAAGGGCAATCAGCGATAATCTGGTTGCCCTTTTTTTGTTCTGAGTGTCCAAGATGAGTTGGGGTCGTCCCGCGATGCGGGAAATCTCGTTTCCCGCTCAACAAAGGGCAATCAGCGATAATCTGGTTGCCCTTTTTTTATCCCCATAAAGCTCATACTTCGATACAATATCATAGCTGGGATATCATATCGAAGCTCAGAAAGCTTGTTTCAATGGACCAGGCTGGCCTACTTCAATAGTAAGAGTTTACGTACTAACATCTGTCCATCAAAGTCTAGACGGTATAAATACATCCCACTGGAGTAGTTAGAAGCATTAAACCGGTGGCTATTAGAACCAGCTGCCCGTTGCTCGTTGACAAGTACCTCCACTTGCTGCCCCAACATATTGTACACGGCTAATTTCACATGCCCACTATTAGGCAAGCTAAAATCAATTTGTGTGCTAGGATTAAACGGATTGGGGTAGTTCTGGGCTAAGTAAAAATCGGAAGGTACTTGTGACTCTACTTCATTATTGACTTGAAGGACTTCGGTATCCGGAATTAAAGATTTTGAAGGAATTACATTAGTTGGATTTGACCCACTCCATCGAAGAAACATGCCCGCTTGGCCCGCAGAATGTTCGTATTCGATCTTTATCTTGTTAGTTGAGTTTGCCGTCAGGTTAATGTTACCGCTCTGGGTTGAATTCTCGTCGATTATCATCTCATCATTTAACCATACACGCGCTTTTCCATTTATGGGATCGCTGTAGAATCGGTAAAAACCAAACTTTTCAACCTTTAGCTCTCCTTCCCAACGCACACTAAAACCAGTGGTTGGAATATTCGAATCAGGACCACGAGTTCCCCAATTAAAAGCGATCATAGGATCTTTGCGAACGATCTGCTCTCCAGTAAAATCATTGTTCGAGAAATAGGTCGCAGCCAATCCACGCAGTGAATCCTGATGGCTTTGAGCAATGCCCTTCCCATGAAAATCTATCCAGTTTATGTTCCCAAGCCCACTACTGCCAGCGTTACTTTTAAAAACAATATACACATCTCTAGCGCCTCCTGGGTTGTTTAGCTTACCTGTAAAATAGTCGTAGCTTTGCCAGCCACCAGTTATTTGGGTCCCCACAGTAGCGATTAAGGGTCCGTCTACTGCATCTACACGAACTTCTAAATTGGCTGCGGTTTGTTGAGCGGCATATCGCATGGTGATGAAATCAATCCCCTCAAAATTCATTGGACCAAATTTTAGTGCTGAATTTTGGTTAGCAAATCCGATATTCAATCCACCGCCTAAAAAGTCACCAGTATTTTCGGTTTGCAGGTCAATAAATTCAACGGCATGTTGTGCTTGTTTGCGCTTTAAGTTGAGCACCACCACATCACTACCTCGTAAAGGGGCGCCAAGACCTGCGCCATCATCTTCAAAGGAAGCGCCCAAAACATAAAATACGTTATCAGGACCATCTCCATGTGTTTCGGCTTCGAAGCTGCCTATACAGCCATTTCTGGGGCCGGTTCCATGAGCATGGTCATCGTGTCCAATCGATGGTTCAACCACCACGTCTTCACAAGCAACACCGTCCCCAATACTTCCCTGTTCGGCGTCTTCTACCTGAACTTCATATTCAATTATGTCGAAATCTTCGTAGAACCCCCCATTCAAAGGTTTAACTATAGTTACTTCTGGTGCGCTATTACCAACAATAATTTGAATTTGAGCTACAGATGAAGCACCTTCGGTATCACTTACGCTTAGGGTGGCTAGATACTCTCCATTCTCAATGTAAGTATGGGTAGTAATAGCAGTCGTTGCATCTTCTATTTGATCTCCATTGAAATCCCAAGAATAACTGAGCACATCATCGGCATCAGGATCAGTAGAATCGTCACCTCGGAATTCAATTGTTAATGGGGCTAATCCACTTTGTATGTTTGCACTGGCTCTAGCTGTTGGGCTACGATTAGCAAGATTTTGAGCGAATTCTATCTTGATGATTCGATCATCTGGGTTATCCTCGAAAAATCCAGTACCCCATTCTATAATATACATAGCACCATCAGGACCAATCTGCATGTCAATGGGGCGAATGAGTGGCTCACTTTGGAAAAAAGGATTAATTTGGAATAGTTCACCTTCCTCATTAAATCGAATTTCCTTCACCCAATTTCGGGTCCATTCTAAAATAAAGAGGGAACCATCATAGTATTCGGGTAAACTTCCTGTTTCGACCAAGGTGGAGTCATAGTAAAAATAATCACCAGCAATAGCAGTACGTTGCCCGCTGCCTAGCTCCGGCCATTTTTCTGTAAACCCATAGGTATAGGCAATCCAGGCAGGTAGAGCAGGCGGTAAGCTATCCACCCCCGTGTTGTTTGGGGAGTTATTAATCGGTTCAGCACAATTATAGGCTGGTCCTGAGTTACCTGTGGCAAAATCGTATTCGCGGTACGGTTGATTTTCAGCAATACAAAAGGGCCATCCAAAATTACCAGCAGAACTGGTACGGTTAAACTCATCGTATCCCTTTGGACCTCTTGCCCCATTATCACCGCCGGCATCTGGACCAACATCTCCCCAAACTAACTCACCGGTTAATTTATTGACTGCCATTCGGAATGGATTTCGAGTACCCATCACGTACACCTCAGGTAAGCCCTCTTCTTCGGTGGCAAATAGATTCCCTTCAGGAATGGTGTAGCTACCATCTTCTTGTGGGCGTATACGTAAGATTTTGCCTCTAAGATCGTGAGTATTTCCAGAAGTTCCCTGGGCATCGAAATAAGCGCGGCCAGGACGTTCATCAATAGGAGCAAACCCATCAGCTTCAAATGGATTGACATTATCGCCTGTGGTAATATATAAATCCCCGTTGGGTCCAAATTCTAAATCACCACCTGAATGACAGCATTGATCACGTTGGGTTGGGATTCGGAGCACTATAATCTCGGAATTCATATTCAGTGTTTCCCCATCAAATGTAAACCGAGAAACTCGTTGTTCACTCACGCTGCTAGGGGAGTAAAAAACATAAACATAGTTATTGGTCTGGAAATCTGGATCTAATACAATCCCTAAGAGCCCGTCTTCACGGCCACTATCTACATCAAAATCGGCGGCAATACTATTTAGACCGGTAGACTTTTTCCACAATTTCATTCGTCCACCACGTTCAATATAGAGCACATCAAAATTAGGGAGTACGGCGAGTGCCATAGGAAAGGAGGGTTTTCCATCGATGACCGTTACCTGATACTGCCGGTCATTAGTCGCATCAAATTCACCTTTGATATCCCCGGATGCATATATAATTCCACCCAAGATATGCTTCAAAAAATCAGGCTCAGAATAGGACTCGTCGGTATGTCCCCCGCCAGTGTACCAAGAGCGGCCCCCGTCAAACTCATGCATCCAAGCTATGGGGTGATCATAACCCATATTTCCGCCAGAATAACTACTCTCATCCAGTGTGGCTAAAACATGTACCTTACCTCTAGGATTTTCGGTGTAGTTATACCATTCGTCGGTCCGTTCCCAGTATTCTGGTAGGTGCATAGTGGAGGGATGAATTCTATCCGCAACTTCAATAGTTGCAGTTTGTATAGCTGGATGGCTATCGAAATAAGCCCCCACTAATTCCCCATACCAAGACCAATTGTATTCGGTATCCGATGCGGCATGTATTCCAACAAAACCACCACCATTGCGGATATACCGTTCAAATGCATCTTGTTGGTCAGTATTAAGTACATCTCCAGTAGTACTGAGGAAAATAACCGCATTAAATTGTTGTAGATTTTCAAGGTTGAACAAGCTCGCATCTTCAGTAGCTTCAACAATGAAGCCATTTTCGTTGCCTAATTGCTCAATAGCCACAATACCGGCAGGTATGGAGCTATGCCGGAATCCTTCGGTTTTTGAAAACACCAATACTTTAAATGATTGCGAATATAAAGATGTCCCTAGGATGGTAATTAGTAAAAAGAAACTAGCTAAACGCTTAAGTAATTTTATAATAATCATTAGTGAGTATAAGTTATTTTTAGGGTAGATAAGAGGCTACCGCCTGTTTAATTAATCGATGGAAATCATTGCGAAACTGAAGTCACCTTCAAGAATTTCAACTCGTACAAGTGCTTCACCAGCATTAAAACTTTGCTGGCCAAAATTGATTTGTCCCCAATTTTGATACCCACCTGTGTCGGGTACATCTAAATCTGAACCAATTTGTTTTCCATTTACTTTGATACGCATTTTGCCAGCGCCCGTAGAAGCAATAATTGCTTTTGTTGTGTATGATCCAGATTTAGTAATATTTACGGTGTATTCTAGCCATTCACCCGTTTCAATCCAACCAATATTGTAATCAATGGTAGGATCAGAGCATGACTCAATATCTACTCCATCATTACGGTAAGACCATCCATTATTACCTGTATTTTGGTTCTCATCGCTACTTACTTGTTTGTATTCGGTATCAGAATAGGAGACTCCTTGATTCCCAATATCGTAGTCAACTGCAAATATTTGACCAGGTATTTCAATATTAGTATATGGTTGATTAGTTGTTCCAAACTGATTAGAAAACAGAGAAGCTATTAAATCAGGCCGTAAAGTATTTTTTTCAATGGCAAGGTCTTCTGCCATTTGGAATAGACCTCTTCTAGCCTCTTCTGTAGTAGGTTGAGGCCCATTTCCTTTCCAATAATTGACAACTTTTTCATAATCTTCATTACTAGATGAGGATAAGGGAGCTCTAGTAGTTTCTAGCTTTTTGTGTGTCCACCAATTCCATCCTATTTCATGTTGCTCTGCTAGTTGACGCGTCTCATAATACCAAGGGTTTGAATTTTCGCCGGTTTCACCAAGCCACAGAGGTGTATTATGGTCATTTCTCATATTGAGTAAATATTGAATGGTTCCTTGGTCGGTTTCATTCCAATATTTATGGAAAGCGTACACCATATTATTATCAAATGGAGGATACAACTCATCAAAGGTCGTTGCCCAGTAATTACCTTCAATAAATAGAATATGGTTAGTATCAATGGCACGTATTGCCGGAACTATTTGATCATAAAAATTTCTTAAGTCGCTAGCACCATACCCTGTTGGAGTCACCGGTTCATTCAGAATATCATACCCAATAATGATGGTTTCGTCTTTATATCTTCTAGCTAATTCTTCCCAAATAAGAATGGTCATTGGCCAGTATGTTTCTTTTTCTGTCCAAAAACGGGCAACTCCATCACTATCAGCAATAGGACCGGCACTTTGAGCTCCTGGAGCCGCATGCATATCTAATATTACATCCATACGATGTCTTTTGCACCAAATAAGAACTTGATCAATACGTTCAAATCCTTTTTCTATAAATGTTTCTGAATTTTTATCATAAAAAATATCATAATGGAAAGGAATTCTAATATGATCTACGCCCCATTCTTTCATTGCGATTATGTCATCTTCTCTAACATAGTTATCTCGAAATAATTCAAACCATTGATCTGCTAGAGAAGCGCCCAAGAGTTCAGTTATCTTTTCTCTAATGGCAGTAGGTCCATAACCACCTGGCATTCTAAACATGTACCCCTCTGGCATAAACCAACCCCCAAGTCCAAGACCCTTAATTACCACAGGGATCCCTTGTCTGTTCAAAATCTCTTTACCATCAACCTTAAAAAAAGTTTCGTCGGCATATCCATTAATATCTGTATCGTCTGTATTTTCTTTAACACTTGTTGGAGGATTACATGCTAATATGAAACAAGTGAGTAAAAAGAGAATTGGAATTTTTTTAGAGTATTTCATTTAAGTAACAACATTTTTTTAGTGTCCATCAATTGTCCATTTACGCTAAGTGTATAAAAATACAAACCACTTGATAAATTAGAAGCGTCAAATTGAAAATTGTGCCTTCCAGTACCCAAATTTCCGAATTTTTGGTCTGAAACCAGCCTCCCAAGTACGTCTCTAACAATAATTTGTACATTGGATGTTTTTTGAAGCTCAAATTCAATTGAAGTTACTGGGTTAAACGGATTAGGATAGTTTTGAAATAATTTAAAAAACTTGGGATAATCATATTCTTCAAAATTCTGTTCATTTGATGTTAATGTTTCACCGTCGATCAATACGCTACCTTCGCCATTGTATTGATATAATTTAACGTAGTCTATATACATCTTAGCAGGTAGTGATGCAGTAACTTGGTTGGCACTTAAGGCATCGGTAAAATTACCTCCTATAGCTAAGTTTAGAACCATAAAAAAGTCTTGATTGAATGCATTTCGTAGTTCGTTAGAGGTTGTACCAAATGGCGCCGTATAGAGGTTGTGCTCATTTCCTCCATCCTGAACGGTTAGTCGTATGTGCTTTTTACTCCAATATAGTCGATACACTTGGAAACGTTCATTTAAATTATCGCTAGAGACATAGGGATTATTATAATTCACATCACCAGCTATTGCGGCTGCACAAGTTTCATTACCAGTCACGCAAGCCGCCGAAGAGTACCAAATTATATTTGAGCCAACGTATTGATTAGCTGTACTATTTGGGAATCCTTGATGAGTTCGAAATGATTTTTTTTGCCCCATTTCCATTAGATCAATCTCGCCAGACTTGGGCCATCCAACCTCAGGATGATTGCCTCCGAGGAACCATGCTGCTGGCCAAAGGCCTGTTTCTACTTCAGGCACTTTCATCCGAATTTCTATTACTCCATACTGAAAGTGTACATTATTTTGAGAGGTAATTCTTCCAGAGGTAAAATTATTGCTCCCTTGCTCCATAGCGGTTATAACTAAGGCATTATTACCTTCCTCTCCCGGAATTTGCTCAATTGATATATTTTCTTGTGCATAGGACTGAAGTTCTTGATTCCCCCAGCCGCATAAATTTTCGCCTTGACTACATCCATTTCCTAATTCATAGGACCAATGATTTAGATTGAGACTGGATGATGAAAAATCATCCCACCAAACTAAATTTTGTGGCCTAAAAAAAACAGAATATATGGCGCTATCTTGTTGGTCTGAAGAAATGCTTTTTATGTACGTGTAATCATTGGATTCAAAATACGTAATGCTCGCATCAGCATTACTTGCTGTAGCGGAGACATCTGGTCTCGAAGATGAATCACCTAAATTAAATACATAATTCTTTCTGAGAGAGTTAAAATGATTTATTGGTTTTCCATTGACAGTAATAGAACTAAGAGTGGGGTCAGAAATTTCACTATATAACACAAAATTAATTGTGTAGGTTTTTGTTGTTTTGTCATTCTCTGCTAACACAATAATTTTTGCTGAACCAGGTAAAGTTGAATTAGGCTCTATAGTATAGGTAGCATTTGTATCAGATAGGATGACTGATATCTGAGGAACCTGTGTAGAATTTGATGGAAGAGTTACTTTATACTCAAATTGGGTTGGCTTGAAAGATGGAATATGAACATCATTGATATTAATTCCATTAAGAGTAGCATCATCATTAGCATTTGGAGCACCCTTATAGAAATATAAATTATCAAAATAGAAAGTAGGTTTGTCACCTTTATCTGAATCATCAAATTTGAATTGAAACACTTGTGTTAAATCAACAACAGGAGTATAAGATGATAGTGGTATATCATAACTCTTCCATTCCCCTTTAGAAATTGGTAAGGATACAGGTGTTTCCGATGGCCCTGGACTTATAGCGAATAAATTTATGGAACTAGCATTTGCTGTCCATATGTCCACATGTAAATAATCCATTTCAGAAACATTAATTCTTTTGTTAAGGTCTATTCCTTGATAGTTGAAATTAGTGTATTTGAACACTTCTTCGCCGCCAATATTAACCTGTGAAACTTTTGTAGATTGTCCCCAATTCGGATTAAAGTTGACGTCGGAGAGGTTTTCAAAGTGTGAACTAAATATAGATATTACATCTTCAGCTGCTCTGTCAGGTGGTGTTGGGCTTGGATTTTCTGGCTCTAAAATAGGATTAAAATATACGATATACGTATTAGTAGTAGAGCTATCGCTTGAAATCACCTTAGCACTTGCAATCCCGGGGAGACTAGTAGCTTGAGTAATTTCTATATGAGCATCAGTATTGCTTTTCTGAGCTGTTAAAATGGGTAAGTTGGTAGCCCCTGCAGATACATTCAGTGTATAGTTAAATTTATTTGGATTAAAGCTTTCTATGGTTGTTCCATTGACACTGAGATCATTTAGGTAAGCATTTTTTTCTAGAGGTGTTTCTGAGCGATAAAAGTAAATATTATCAATAAAAATAGTAGGACTGTTTCCACTCCCGGCATCATTGAAAGCGGCTTGAAAAATTTCTTTTATATCAACTTGACCATTAAAAGAGGTTAAAGGAATATCAAAACTTAGCCAATTTTCATTGCTAATGGATAATGCATAGGTACTAATCGATGGGCCTGGAGATATAAGTTCAAAATTCAGTGCTGTGGCATCTTCCGTCCAAATATCGATATGTATATATTCCATCTGACTGGCATCTATACTAGAACCTAGTTCTATTCCTTGATAATTAAAATTACTGTATTTAAGGGTCTTATTACCATTTAAATCAACTTCAGAAACACTTGTACTTTGATTCCAATTTGCATAAAAGTTAGTATATGGAATGTCTGAATATGAGTCACTGTAAATGGATATTACATCAATTTCATTGCTAGAGGGAGCCGGAGCAGGACTACTTGGACTCACTAGAATACTATATTCAGAATTATTTGTTTGTACAAGACCATTGAATATAGGTAGTACGACGGTTAGTAATGAGCTGAGTAAAAATAGTGTCATAAGAGCAATTATGATAATAATTAATAATGAGCCCTTAATATAGTTTCTATAAGCTATTAAGTCATTTTAAAAGTATCATTTTATTAGTGATAATTTGGGAACCAAATTCTATTCTGTAGAAGTAGATGCCACTGGCAAATTGATTTGCATTGAAATTATAATTGTGTCTACCCGCTTGTAAGTTTTGATCAACTAACGTTTGCACAAGTTGGCCAACACTATTGTATATTTTTAATACCGTATAACCACTGGTTGGAAGATCAAATTGAATGTTAGTATTGGGGTTAAATGGGTTTGGATAGTTCTGAAATAAATTTAAGTCTTTCGGATGTGTTAGAGAGTAATCTTCCGCAGAGTTGATAGCTTGATCACTATAAAAATATAAATTATCTATGTAGTATTTCATAGGCCCACCTCTTAGAGTAAATAACACCATTTGAGATAGATTTTTTCTTGCTGTCATTCCGGCAAGATCATCTAGTGCTACATCTACGGTAATCCATTTGTGGCTTTCAATTTTAGGGATAGAATTATTATTAAATACGAATATATCCTCAGTGTCATTGCCTCCTCCCCATGCGTCACCTCCAAAATCGACTAACTTAAATTCCGCAGCTACTGGCGGATCTGTCTTTGCTTGCGTGTAAAAATCAAATCGTACATTGGTTATGTTAGTACCGTCAATGCCATTATCTTGGATTCCATCAGCACTTATTCCTTTGAAAAACTCTACGATAGTGTACCTATTATTATCATAGGATAAGGTTTGATTACCATTGATCTCTATAACCTCTACTGATGTTTCATCATGGGGAGCGCTAAATAACGTTTCTCTCATTTGCTCATATTCAGGGTATGCCTCTCTATACTCAGTGTATGTATCACTAAATAAGGAAAGAACATTTTCGGGATCATGTGGGGGTATTGGGGCTTCCGTTACTTCCGGATATTTATAGAATAGTATATTATCAATAAATAGTGTTTCATCACCGGTAAATTTTATTTGAGATATTTTTTGAGCTGATGTAGTTACGAAAAAATCAGCTAATGTTACATCGATTGACTGCCATGAATTCTTTCTGACATTTATGGTATAGATTTCTTCTTTACCGTCCGTGTAAGCTAGACTCACACTTAGTTCATTACTTTCTTGGGTCCAATAGTTGAAAAAAAAGCCATCCATGTTTGAGGCTTCTAGCCCTTCATCAATTTCAATTATATGGTAGTCGAGGTTACTTAGTTTTATTATTGAATCTTCCTCTAACACATAAAAACTTAGCTCAGTTGACTGCCCCTTATCAGGATTGAGATTGACTTCTTCTACATCCTCATATTGATCACTAAATATTGATATAACATTTTCAGGCAGCCTCACTTGAATACTAGCTGATTCATCAGGACCTAACTTTACTGGGGTATCACCATAAAATAAAAGGTCATCAAGGATAACCGTATTATTTCCTTGAATAGCTATTCCATCTATTTTTGTAAGATCAATTGAATTCCCAAAATCAGCTATAGCTATGTCCATAGAAACCCATTCATTCTTCTTTAATGTTACGTTTACCGATTCTGAAGTTTGGCCACCTTGCGTTAATTGAAGTATCAGATCTTCGTTATGACTAGACCAAATATTACCGAATACATGGGTTCTTGTTGATATATCTATATTTGTTTCTAATTGAATTGTTTGAGAATCTAAGGTTTCAAGAGTCAATACATTGTTGTTTGCAATCGATCTGAAATTTGCCTGTGTAGACCCAGAGGTATTTTTTGGGATAGTAATTTTTGTGCTTGATTCATAAAAGTCACTAAAGAGTGAAATCACGTTTAATGTGGCAAATTCTGGTTTATTGTTTGGCAGACCGACTGTATCTGGAGGCATTGATTTGCTAAAAGCTAGAGTCTGTCTAGGTGGAACTTCAAATGAAAACCCATTGGTGAACGTTACTTTTTTTGTAAAAGGTTCTGAATTGTAGGCAACATATGTAGTATCATCTTCGGTATTCACAAATACATTGTACGTTGGGATATTTGCTTGAACCTCATCATTAATGTGTCCCAAAACATCTAGATTATAAATCCAATGCATCGTGCGAGCTTTTGAATCCCCGTCAAAAACGTCATAATTCTCATCATTATTAAAATATGTAAGGGCTCGTTCAGCGTCTGATAAAGCCAAAAATGACCAAAGTATGTCTTTCCAATACAAAGGCTCTGAGCCCCTTTGTTCAACAATTTGATTGTAGTTCTCTAAAACATATTCTGGGTGTTTGCCAAGGTATACAGAGCCAGAGGTTATAGGAAGAAAGTTAATCCCATGAATCATTTCGATATTTGAGCTAAACCAAGTCCCATGCATGCCAGCAGCTCCTGATACCAAACCAACTGCTTTATGGTTAAAATTCTCTGGAAATACTTCGTTATCAACATCGAACCAATACTGTTCAATGGCCTCAGATTCAATAGTGTACAAGTATGCACCTAAATCTCTAATCGCGTCTTGACCTGTGATTTGTCCCCACAAAAAAGTACCAACTGCATAATTCATTGATTCAGAACTTGATTCTTGATTATTACCAAGTCGCCAGGCAGCTCGGCCATCAGCCCAACCATGGCCTGCATAGATGTCAAAATTGCGTAAGTATGGAAAATCTTTATCCTTTTTATCCCAATTGCTCGCATTTTTAATCAATAAATTGATCATACCTCCCCAATTTTCTTGTGACGCCCACGCGCTGTCATATTGGGCGATGGTTGCCGCGGCTAAAATGGCATAACCATGGTGGAAGTGTTGATCGTTTAACCCATAATCTGATCCATGAGCAGCAGGAAATCCAATAAGTACTTTCCAATCCTCATCGTAGTAATATTGTTGGTCACCACCGGCTACTAACCAATTTTCTAATGCAATTTTAACCTCATCTAAGAGTTTATTTTTAGCACTTAAATCTCCTAATTGATCAGCTATGTGAATTAATTGAGCATACATACCCATTTCCTTACCGCTAATGTATGTGTCTGCTTTTGTATCAAGTGGTGTACCAACCATATCGTTAAGGTGATTTTGTAACTCAACTCTATCATATTTACCAAGGTCAGGTAAAAAGGGTAAGATACCTATGAACGTATTATTGGTAGAGAAGCTGTTTCCTTCGATGACTTTCATAGTGCCTCTAGGCGACTCATAGGAGTATTCTGTGAATACATCATCCGAATTAAGCCATTGGTGCCTATACAAAGATTGTAGAGTAGAATTGACATGTGATTCAGAATCATCCATCAAGGTAGTGGTGACATTGTATGCTACCGAAACCTGATTGGTTTGCGGATCGTAGTTCCAGTCCGCATACGTTTCATCGACAAAAGCATAAGCATGTTTTTTGAAATAATTAAATGTATTTAAGCTGGAATCAGGTAGAATAGAAACAGAAAAAAATCCCTGACCATTGAGAGTGGACACTAATGGAAATTCGGAAGGCCAACTCGAACCACTAGGCGCAAATATTCCAAAATGCTTTCCATCTATTGTTACTCCCAATACGTTATCGTTTTGATACCAAATATTAGCATTCTTGTCACTGGAGATGGATATATCTGCACCGCTAGATTTGAAATACACAAATGGTAACCCATGGCCAAATGTAGCTTCTAAGCTTGTAGACTCTGTTGTCCATGTAGTTGTGGCAGTCCAATCTGAGTAATCAGTTGCCTTGAAAGTTGACTTATCAATGCCTGAGAGTCCAATTTTTAGTTGACCTTCAGCTATGTAAGCATAGTTATCATTATTTGTCACGCCTGATTTAATTGCTTTATCAGTATAACTAAGTACTAGACCTGAGGAATCAATTTTAAGTTCAAACGGGTGTGCAAAAACATAAGCTGGTTCATCCGAGTTATACCTAAACAATACATTACTCCAAAAATCATTAGTAGTCACTGGAACAAAACTTGGAAACCACTCAAGCTTTGTAAAATTACCCGCTACATTAGGTAATATTGGATTGCCATTTTGATCTGTAGCACTTGTTTGCCCACTAGGTAATGATTTGGTATAGCTACCTTTACCCATATTTATTACTTGTGAATACACTGAAGAGTAGGGTATTCCTAAGCTTAAAATGATTAGAATGAATAAATATTTTCCTTGAATAGTATTATGAATTTTCATGATTTTTTGTGGAAACGGTTACAATTATGCTCGCAGAATTACTTAAAATAAGTATGTAAATCATTGCATGTATACTATTCGAATATAAATGATAATTTTTTTTTTCAAAAAACCCTTCATTCATATAAAAAACTGTGGTTTATGCAAATTCATGCAACTTCTCATCATTTATTGCACTTTGTTAGACGATGATTTATTTTGAAAGCGCTACTAAAAAAAATTCGGTCAAAATAGAATTTTAAGCTATTTTAAACGAAAGTTACACGTATAACATCCAACTAAAATATTTAAGCATGAAAATTTCTACAATAAAAAATACAATGCTCTCCGTTGCATTGGTAGCGTTTTCACTTGGTTTTGTTATTGATGCGCAAGCTCAGTACAAAGCATATGGTGACAACATTATATTTAATGGAGACTTCTCATTAGGTGACTCATTATGGGTTATTGAAGGTGGGAATGGAACTGTAAGTCATAGTGACACACTCAAATTCGAAGGTGTGACCGCTGGAGACCCTTGGGCTCTTCAATCTTATCAATCACTTACCGCTGAGCAAATTGCTGCTTTGGCTGAAGGTGGAGATTGGGAACTGACTTTTGATGCAATGAGTCCAAGTGGCGCTAAAAACTTTCACGTTTTTCTTGGTGAAGTTGGTGGTGGATGGGCTCGATATTGGAATAGTGACAACGGTAATGGGACAGGAGATGTGGCTGTAGACGGCGAGTGGAAAACTTATACCCTTAATACCTTTATTACACAGACCTGGGATGCTATGAAGATAGGCTTTGAGGTAGCCGGAGATAACGCCGATTTAATGATTGATAATATTAAATTACGGACTGTCAAAAATAACGTAGTTATGAATGGTGATTTCTCCCAGGTTGATTCTTCCGGGGCACTTGTAGGTTGGTCCGGTGGTACAGCAGTAAATGGTGAGATGCATTTTGCAGATATACCTGGTACAGGCAACCAATATGACGTTCAATCAATGCAATTATTTTCCCAAGAGCAGCTTGATTCTATCTATGCTCCTGGTCCATACGAATTTTCTTTTGAGGCTCGAACTTCCGAGGGAACTCAAGATCTTTATCTGTATTTTGGTGAAAATGGTGGTGGATGGGCACGTTACTTCGGTGCTGATGCGAGAATGACGGTAGATACAGAAATGAAGAAATATACCATTGAATCAGCCATCACTGATTTATGGGATGTTATGCAAGTGGGTTTTGAAGTAAACTTTGCTGCCGGTGATTTGTATATTGATAACATGGTGGTCAGCCGCATTTCTGAAGTAGCACCTAACGCACCAGCCGTTGCTCTTTCAACCGAAGCTGGAATTGTATCAATAGATGTAACCGATAATGGTGCTGCCTCTTATGCAGTTTATTTCGCAGACTCCGCGTTCACTGATATTAGTGGGGGAACACTAGTTGCTACATTAAGTGGATCTGAGTTATCTGCTACACATACTGTAAAGGCTCCTCATGCATCTATGGTTAAGACTTTTGACGCATACTATGGTGTAGTTGCATTGACAGCCAAAGGTTCAGCTAGTGAAATGACTGCTTCTAGCATAAATACTGCAACATCAGTCGCATCCAATTATATCTATGAACTCAGTGCAGAAGCTGTTGAGGCAGCAGCAGGTGCTCTTGAATCGGGAGTTGTACCTCCTGCAACAGCCTTGGCTTCTTTCTTCCCAGATGATTACACACCATTTGAGATAAACTCCAATAGTTTAGTTGTGGAAGGTGCTGCACCAGAAGGTGGAGATGCTGATGCGTCTGCAAAATTTTGGATGGGCTTTGAGAATATCACAGGTGCGAACATGATGGTATTTTATGCTGAAATAATGGACGATATCGTTGTGCCTGCAGATGCTGCCGATAATGGTGGTGGTGGATGGGCATTTGATAGTTGGGAAGCTGGTATTGGTGCCTATGGACCTGAAGATTATGTTTCAGGGTCAGACCATCAAAGTTTTGAATCAGGCGAGGAGCCAGACTATCAATTACGCGCAGGGTTAATGAATGCGAACGGTCCTTATATACATGGATGGGATGGTGATTCAGGCGACCCTGGTTTTAACCAATTAGTTGGTAACTCAGCTACAGTAGCCGATACCTCTGCTGATGGTATGGTAAGATTGTTAACTATTCTAAGTACAGTAGAATTTAGCGGAGTTAATACTGCTGCTGCTGACTTCGTATATCCTACAGGTGAAGGTGTTTCAACTATGATGTTCAATCTTGCTATAAATGATAATGACGGAACATCGCGTGATTACCAAGGATGTTGGTCGTCTAAATGTACTAGTGCATGGTGGAATACTCCAGCAAACTGGGAAGTTGTGGCTTTGGTTGGTAGCGCAGCGGTAGTATCAAATGAAGATGTAGTTTCTACTGTTCCTCTAGAGTACTCTTTAGAGCAAAACTATCCGAATCCATTCAACCCTTCTACTAATATTCAATTTTCTTTAGCAGCAACTTCCGATGTTACTCTTGAAGTTTATAATATGTTAGGTCAGAAGGTTGCTACTTTGCTTCAGAATCAAAAAATGAACGCAGGTAGTCATACGCAAACATTTGATGCCTCGAGATTAGCTTCGGGTATGTATGTTTACAGGATTAGTACTCCTAATTTTGTACAATCAAGATCTATGATGCTTATCAAATAAAGCATACATTATCTTATAAATTTAAATCGAACTTAAGCTTAGCTTAGGTTCGATTTTTTTAATTTTTTAATTTTTAGAAAAATGAGACTGTTAATTAGCCTTTGTTTATTTATTCTTTTTAGTCTTACTGCAGATTCAGTGTACGCTGGTACTAAAGGTAAAATTGCTGGGAAAGTAACCGATAGTAGTGGAGAAGTGTTGGTAGGTGTTCAAGTATTCATAGAGGGAACTACAAGAGGTACTACAACTGATGTTGATGGAAAATATTCATTGGTTAATCTTGATCCAGGTGAATATACAGTTGTTTTCACGTATATAGGTTTTGCCACAATTAAAGTTGAAAAAGTTGAAGTTTTAGTCGATAAAACAACTTCTATTGATGCTGAGATGTCAGAGGAAGTTATAGAAGGTGAAGAAATAATTGTCACAGCGGAACGCCCAATTGTAGAAAAAGATCGCACAACCACCACCTCTTACGTGAGTGCAGCTCAATTAGAAGATTTACCTCTAGTAAGTATCAATGAAGCAATAAATCAGCAAGCAGGTGTTGTTGATGGTCATTTTAGAGGTGGGCGAACAGGTGAGGTATCTTATTTGGTAAATGGTGTGCCAATTAATAACGCATTCAATAATGGCGCGTCATTTGATGTCGAACAAAATATGGTCTCCAGCTTGGAAGTAATTAGTGGTGTATTTAATGCCGAATATGGCCAAGCAATGAGTGGGGTAGTGAATATTGTAACAAAAGGTGTATCTAGAGAATGGTCAGGAAACTTTTTAGGATATGCAGGTAGAATAGTGAGCAACCGAAAATTAGATTATATAACGAGAAACACTGATAATAACATTTTTTTATCACGTGACGATTTTAGCAACGATATTTATACATATTCGGAAGTAGCACCTGCAATTGGTGATCAAGATTATCAGGTCTCCTTAGGTGGGCCTATTATTAAAGATAAACTTGGTATTCAGACAACATTACGTTATGTAACATTTGACGGGCACTTGATAGGCAGAGACTTATTTAGACCCTCCGATATTCAAAGCGCTAGCATTAGTTCAGGTGCTGATCCAAGTACTTGGCTTTTGATGTCTTCTGGTGATGGTGAATTTGAATCTCTTAATCGACAAAAGAGAATATCTTTAAATAGTTCTATTGTATACGAAATTAACAGTAAGCTAAAAATAGATTACAATCTATTTTTTCAGACCGGCGATGGTAGAAACTATAGTCATTTTTATAAATACAATCCAAGTGCAATTAATCCGTACTACTTTTTTAATCAGACACACATTCTTGGACTAAGATATTCTATAAGTAATAATGCGTTTGCCAACCTATCATATAGTTATTTGGATGACAGAAGCGAGAGTTATCTGTATGATAATGTTTCAGCGACAGGTGATCTTGATGAGAGGTACGTAGCTTCTCGTATGAGTTCTCAACAAGGTCAATATGCTTTTGCTATGGGTGGTAATGATCTAGGTTCTGGACAAGATATAACCAAGTCACACACAATAGTAGCAGATTTTACTTCGCAAGTTAACAATGCAGTACTCTGGAAGTCAGGTATTACTGCACGTTTTCATGAACTTGACAATGAAGGATTTGGTATCAGTGTTAATGAAGCTACCCAAAGAGCATTCCGAGCCAGTGATCCATTTACGAATAATAGCTTAGAAGTTAAACCATACGAGCTAGCTGCTTATTCACAAGTTAAGCTTGAGTTAGATGAGTTAATTGTTAATGCGGGTTTAAGAGTAGATTATTTTGAACCTGATTTTGTTGTCCCAATTGATTTGACGCAGTACCATTTAGATAAAATACTAGATCCTGCCACGGGTTCTATGATTTCAAACCGTAAAACAGCAGATCCTACTTACCAAGTCAGTCCACGCTTAGGTGTTGCTTTCCCAATATCAGAGCAAGGTGTTATGCGTTTTTCAGCAGGTTTATTTTTTCAAACCCCGCAATTAAATTTACTCTATACAAATAATGAATTTGAACGAGCTGAAGGGGCAGACAGATATACCATAGGTAATGCAAACCTTGAACCTGAAAGAACGTTGCAGTTTGAAGTAGGTTTGCAACAGGGCTTATCAGAAACTATGGGAATGGATCTTACTGTCTTTTCAAAGGATATTCGAGAATTATCTGGTCAAACAGCAGTTAGAGGAAGTATTGGAGCACCAGTAGGTCGACTTCAAAACATTGACTATGGTACAGTAAAAGGCTTTACATTATCCTTATTTGAAAGAGGGAAAGGGCAAGTTTCTTGGACGGTAGACTATACTTTACAATTTGCAAGTGGATCAGCTTCCAATCCAGCGGAACGATTTAATCGATTCGTAAACAATGCAGACGAAATCATTGCTATTAATAGATTAGATTGGGATAAACGAAACGTTCTGAACAATTCTATAACTTGGAATAGTAAATTTGGATTAACTTTGTCGGCAATAAATAGTCTTCAGGCAGGAAGTCCTTACACTACAGAGCGTGAGAATATTACATCTTTAATACCAAATAATGAAGATAGACCGACTCAGTTTAATTCCGATATTAGAGCCTATTACAAACCACCTATGTTGACTCAAAATATAGAATTCTTTTTACAGGTTGATAATCTTTTTGATACAAAAAGACATTATGGGATCTATGTTGACACAGGTTTAGCAGATGAATCAACTGAATTACAGCGATATTTGGATGCTGGTACGGTACCGGGCGGTTTAAACTCATTGGAAGAATGGTATATAGATCAATCTCGTATGAGTTCTCCTAGATCCGTGAAAATTGGATTGAGTTATAAATTTTAAAAAATATGAGTTTAATGAATACTTTAGGGAAAAAAGCAGTAATTATTATTGGTCTATTTTTTAGTCCCATCGTATTACTTGCACAGCAAACAATTCCTGATTCTGCAAATGGCGTAGTTTATAGAGGTGCTTTTGATAACATAGCTAGAGGTATAATCAATGGTAACCTAATTGAAACAAATTTTAGGAATCATGGGGAAATATCTCGTTGGGGTGATTTGCCATGGGGTGTATGGCCTAGAGGTATAGGTGGTCGGCACATTGATGGTATTGGTGTAGTAGTGTCTGCTTATGTAGAAGCGGTAGCATCTGATAAGGTAACAAGTCTGGAAGAATATATATCAATTACGGAAGATCCAGGTTTCCGCGCCGATACGTTATTAAATCCCGTTAGTATTAATTATAGGCAAGCTGGGGCTAGAACGAGTCCATATAATGGTAAATTATGGGGCTGGTTACCTTTACCTGGATTTAATAATTCTACTCGAATCGATCCAATAACGCAGGGTAGTGCTCCATTACCTGCATTATCAACGGATAATTCCACATGGCCAAATTATTGGCCTGACAGGCTCAGTGATACAGATGATGCGGGGTGGACAGGTTATTGGAATGGTAGAGATGGTAAATTTCCAAGCTCTGATATGGAATCATACTATGTAATGGACGATTTTTCTGATTATGAATATGCGGTTGGTATAGAGACTGAGGGTCCACACTCCAGTTTGGGCGTTTACTTTCCTAGCCCTAATAATGATCCATCGATGGGAGGATTGGGTCTACAAGTTCAAATGAGATTATTTCAATGGGCTAATATATTGGCTGAAGATGCTATGTTTATTATTTATCGAATCACCAATAAAGGTGAGGACGATCAAATGAGACTTTATTTTTCACAGATTATAGACTACGGTTTAGGAAAAGATGAAAAAGATGATAATGCTAGTTATGATCCTCTTCTCGATATAGTTTATGGGTGGGATTCGGATGGTTTAGCAGATCCTACAAATCCAGGCGAAACTGAGTATGAGTTGGGTTATACAGGTTTTGCATTTTTAGAATCACCTGCAAACGATGTGAATGCTATTGATGATGATCAAGATGGTATAACTGATGAATCTCGGTTTCTTGAAAATTATTTAGTTTTAACTAGTAAAGCTGATATAGATAATTACGTTGCAGCTAATTATGATGCTAATCAGTTTGAAACATTTTACGGTGAATCATATCAAAATAGACCAGCTTATGATCAAGAAATTTGGTTTACTACAGACGAAAATTTAGATTGGATAGGGTATAAAGATGCAAATGAAAATGGTATTTGGGATCCAGGTGAGCAGTTAAATAACGATGTAGGGGCGGACGGATTAAGTCCATTTGACTTAAATTATCCAGGAAGAGATACAGGGGAAGGTGATGGTATACCAACCAATGGAGAACCAAATTATAATGAACTAGATGTTGACGAATCTGATCAGATTGGACTGACTGGATTTGATTTAAATACACGCCCATTCTACGAAAGTGGTGATAATCTAAGAGACGACACATGGTTATTCAGTCGGATAAAAACGAATTTATTTTCAAATCCTGATTATGTAGAGCCTTCAACTGTGGTTGCTAATGAACCATTTCTATTGTTTACTTCTGGTGAAGTAGAGCTATTCTCTGAAACAAAAATTAACGCTAAATCTACTGATTTCTTTTCGACCGCATGGATATTTGGTGACGATGAGATAGATTTTTTCAAAAATAGAAGAACAGTACAAAATATTTATAATTCAGATTATAACTTCGCTCAACCACCAATTATGCCAACTCTTACTGCTATTCCTGGTGATGAAAGGGTTACATTATCTTGGGATACGATATCAGTGAAAAGTTTTGATAGATTTTTACAAGATTTTGATTTTGAGGGATACAAGTTATATAAGGGTACAAATGCTCTCTTATCGGATGCCCGCGTCATATCGGATGTTAATGGAACACCAAAGTTTTATAGGCCATTAGCTCAATGGGATTTGGATAATAACATATCTGGCAACATTCAAGTTTTAGAAGGCGAAGCCATTTATAACCTTGGAACTAATTCTGGCCTTGAATTTTATTATGTGGATGATGATGTGACCAATGGTAAAATGTATTATTACGCAATTGTTGCATATGATAGAGGTATTGCATCTTCTGGCGGTGCTGATCCGGGTATTGATCCACAAGAGAATACATTTAGAGTTGAATTAAGTGGAGCAGGTACAGTAGTAGGAACATCTATCAATACTGCTGCTGTGATCCCTACAACTAACCCAGCTGGATACATCAGTGGTGGAACTGATAGTGATTTGAGCAAAGTTACTGAGGGTTCTGGGACTGGTTCAGCAAGTATAAATATTGCAGTTGAGGAATTAATTGATGACACTAAATTGTATGAAGTAAGTTTCTCTGATTCAGCTGCTGATATAGGAGTTCAAAGAGTAACTACTAGATATGAAGTTAGGGAAGTAGGTAGTGAAGCCCTTATACCTTCAAGTCCGTACTCTAGTTCAAGTAGTATTGTAGATGGTTTTATAATAAATTTTATGAATGATACTCCCGGCAATATTATATCAAATAAAACGGGTTGGATTTCTAATGAAGGTGGAGAGAATGAGCTTTTCGGATTAGATGCGTCTACATTAGATGGACTTACAACAGATTGGAGTTTGGCTATTACACCTGATAAAGATTCAGACTTAACAAATTACTTAAGAACGGATCATGATTATGAAATTCTATTTGTGAATCCAGAAGATAGTACATACCGGCCACCATTACTTTTTGGTATGGGTTTTAGCCGTTTTGATGTACCAATGTTTGCGAAAAACCTAATGACTGGTGAACAAGCTGATATATTTATTCTTGACAATGATGATAACGACCAAGTGAATGCAGGTGATAGATTTTTTATTGCAGAAAAAGACGAGTCGAATAGAGTAAAGTATAGATTTACAATAGACATTCTTTCATCTAGTGGAGATGTTGCCCCATCACCTGGAGAAAAAATTAGAATATCAACCACGCGTCCATTTGGTAGTGATGATAAATTCCGGTTCACGATGAGAAAACAATCTATTGATAATGAACAAGCAAAAGAATCTTTAGAGGATATATTTGTAGCCCCAAATCCTTACTTAGGAGCGGCTTCTTGGGAGCGTGCCAGTGGTTCTATTGGTAGAGGTGAAAGAAAGATCGAGTTCTTTAACTTACCTTTAGAATGTACGATTCGAATTTTCAATGTTCGTGGTGAATTGGTACGCACTATTGAACATGAGGGTTCGATGGAAGATGGTTCAGCATCCTGGGATTTGAGATCTAATGACAGTGAGGATATTGCCTATGGGATTTATTTCTATCATGTAGAAGCGCCAGGAGTCGGTGAGTATATTGACAAATTTGCAATAATTAAATAACCCAGATAATGGTTAGAATAATGATAAAAAAAATTATCCAAGTCCCAATAATAGTAGCACTATTTGTTGCACCTCTAGCTGCTCAATCTGGGGGAGAAGAAAGTAGAGTCGGAACAACAGCCGCACCATTTCTAACATTAGGTGTGGGTGCAAAAGGTCATGCTTTAGGTCATGCCAATTCAATTAATGTATCCGGTGCTGAATCAATATTTTGGAATCCAGCTGGTATGGCCGTTCAAAATACAGGTGATTCATATAGTTCTAGCTTCATAAGTATCACAGAATACTTTGCTGACGTTGATATATATGGAGCTGGTATTGTGGTACCTATTGGTGAAAATGAAGGACAAAGTTTAGGAATAGGGCTTCATTTTGTTGATTATGGTCGAATGGATGTGACTACAGTCGAACTACAAGATGGTACAGGAGCTACTTTTGGTGCCCATGATTTGAGTATTGGTGTCTCTTATGCTCAAAAGCTAACAGACTCTTTTCATTTTGGTGGTTCCGTAAAATTAATCCAACAAAAAATTTATGACATGTCTGCAGAAGCTTTAGCAATAGATTTGGGTTTCTTGTTAAAGACAAATTATTTAAACGGTTTAACCATTGGGGCATCTATCACTAACTTTGGTAGAGATATGCAGATGTCTGGTATAAACGCGGAAACATATGTTGACTTAGATCCACAAAGTGAGGGAAACAATGAGGGGATAATTGGAAGTGTAAAATTAGATAATTGGGAATTACCATTGTCATTTAAATTTGGCTTTATGGCACCGGCTATAAAAACAAAGAATCTTGAGTTGTTACTCATGAGTGAAGTACAACAAACTAATGACAATAAATTAAATATAGATTCAGGCGCTGAATTAAGTTATATATCGAATACGGTAAAATTTCATATGAGAGCTGGCTACAAAGATTTATTCCTAGGAAATAATGTTGATTCTCATTTTACATATGGTACTGGTTTAACTTTAAAGACATCTACAGGTATAGGAATTGGTGTCGATTTTGCACAAGTTCCATTTGAGTATTTGGGTCAAACGTCTATTATAGATGTCAAGCTTTACTTTTAAGTGAAAAATCAATTCTGTAAATCTTAAATAACAAGTTGGATGAAACTGAAAGGCTTGTTAGTACTATTTTGGTTAATATTAAGTTGCACAGAATCATCTTTTATAGATCGTGATTTCTTGGTACTATTTAGTGCTGATGGTGTAGAACGTACAGTTTACGATTTTGAAAGTTCTTATGTAGCCCATCTTATCTCTACCGGGAAAAATGATTCTTATGATGAACGTGAAGCTCATTTGGCCAAAATGATTGATGATGTATTATTGGCTAATTCTGGTATTAATAAAGGATTGAAAAACCATCCTATCTATCAAGCTGCAGTAGATTATCAGAAAAGAAAATCTATGATTGACAGTTACTTCGTTGATGAGATGGATGAAAAGATTGTGCCACTGACTGACGATGAAATTAGGCTAGCTTATGCAAAAAATCAGAGAAAAGTCTATGTGAGGCATCTTTATTCTAAGAATAAAGATGACATAGAACAAGCATATGACTCATTACAGTCAGGTATAAATTTTGTTGACTTAGCTAATAAATTTTATGAAACGTTAGATTATGACTCTTCAGCAGGTTATCTAGGTCCAGTAAATTATTTTGGTGTGGATGACGTATTTGCCGAAGCTGCATATTCAACTAATGAAAATGAATACTCAAAACCGATTAGAACTAGGTTAGGTCATCATATAGTATTCGTTGAACATATTACATTTCCTGCAATTTTGGCTGAGGATGAATATCAGTATCGCAAGCAAGGTATTGAAAGTCAATTGAGATTACGTAAACAACAATTGATATCAAATGACTATGTATTTGAATTAATGAGTGAATTAGATGTTCAAACTAATACTCAAAATTTGATAGAGTTACGTGATATAATTTCAAATCTAGATATTAATAGTATCGTTCAAGAAACAGTCAATCCAGAAAACTCTGAAGTAATTTGGACAGATAACAGAATAAATAAATTAACAAACTCTTTCGATCGTAATGCGGTGTTAGCAACGTATGAATTAGATGGACAATTACAAGTTTTTAGTTTTGGTGAGTATCTAAACTGGTTACCTTATTTATCTTTTCAAGAGTCTAAGTTAAGACTGGGAGCCTCTGTAGGCAGAGGTTTAAGAAACCAAGTTTTATATGAAATGGCTCAAAAAAGAAATTATGATGAAGATGATCGAGTAAAACAAAAAGTCGACAAAAGGGCTGTGGAAATATTGTCAGAACTTAATCAGTATCAAATAAGTATACAAGCTGTCAAAGATACTACATTTTTAATAGTTCCTGAGTCTTTTAGAGATCGTTTAATATCATCTAAAAACTTATTAGTGCAAGCTGAATATTGGAAAATACCTGCAAATAGTATGGTAAAAGCTATGAGTGTAAAAAATGAAATTGAACAGGGGAGTAGTCCGATTGTATACCCAGGTTACCAAAGGATTGATTTCTCATCTATTGATAATAGTGAAAGTGATTATGATCTAGTACGAAAAAGTCTCATTGAAACGCCGATAATTGCATCATCCAGTCAGACTGGTTGGATGGTAATACAGGTAAACAGGCGTGAGATCACTCAGATTGATACTGAAACTAACGTAAATAATTTACAACGGTCGTTCAAAGTGTTTAGCACAATCCAAACTGAACTTGATAGCCTCCGTAGTCAAGCAAATATTGATATTAATACCGAATTGTTTAAGGAAATGTACAAAATTTGGTCTCCTTCAAACATGTAAATGAACTTTAATCCAGGCGTTGAGTTTGCACAAATTGCTGATAATATTTTTGTGCTTTTATAGTATCACCTTCCAATAAATAATATCGAGAGTAATTATAAAATAATCGCGGTGCATTTGGGGTACGGCGTTCAGTCTCTTTTAACCAATATTTGGCTTGTTTAGTATCCATATTTAAGAGATATAAAGAGGCAAGTAAATCAAAATATCGTGTATCCAGATTTCCATCGTTGATAACTTGATGTAATATATTAATTATATAAGCCTCATTCTTTCCACTGTTAAGTGTAAATTCGATACTACTTTCAATTAAATTTTGATGTCGAAGTTGCCATTTAAGTAAATCGTAGGAATGTTGAACAATAGCTAAGGTATCAGCTTTTAAATAGGCTTTAGCTATTACTTCAGTCAGTGCTAAAGGGACAAATACTTGCTGTTTAGAGGCGACAGCTGCTATTGAGTCAATATAGCTGGTGTTCAAATAAGACCGATAGATACGCTCAAAGACCTGCAGTTCATTATCGATAGTAACATTCTTTACAAAAGGGTAACCTACTAAAAGTCGGGCAATACTAATTTCTGCATATGCTTTTTCAAAGGTGCTAATCTCTGAAGGTGGGCCAATTGGATTCGGTTTTAGGTAGCTTTGTAGCTTAGGGAGGGATGATATAGCCTCAAAAAAAGAATTCGCCATAATTTTATGGCCCCGATCGTTTGGATGCAAATGATCTATAAACAAGCTCGCATCTTCTATTTTTTTGGTTGATGCGTTTCGTAACACAGCTTGAATAGGTACCAACTCGGCCGAAGTTTCTTGGGTAATACTTGTAAGAATACGGTTCATTTCTTCAGGTGCACGAAAACGGGTACCATCAAGCTCTTTGACTTGCAAAAATAAGGTAGTAGCTTCATCAACAAGTCCTTCTTTGTAGGTAGCTTGAGCTTGCTCATACAATGACAAAACGTCTGGTTTATCACTCAAAGGAGCTTGATCCTTAAGATTGGATGCTATTGTACCCAAAAAAACAGGTACCCCATATATATCAAAGCGTGTAACTATATCACTCATATTCGAACGAAATTGCTCGATCCCATGACGATAAATGTCAGAATCTAACGGGATATCTGATTCACTTATCACCTTTGCCATCATAGTACGACGTTCACCAGTATCCTGGTTTGCGCCACCTAGTTGTAGCGTGTTCTCAAGGAATTGATATACACGCCAGTCCTTAAGCCATAAAATCAATCGCTTTAGTCCGATCGAATTGGTAAAACCAAACTGTGTAGTGGCTGCCCCAAAAGACCCATAATATTCATTATGTCCGGCATAGATAATAACTGCATCGGGCTCATAGGACAGGACTCGTTTGGCCAAATCATGAATCACATATGAGTTGACCGCGGTCATACCCAAATTAATTACCTCTACCGGCAAACCTTGTGTGTTCAGTAAAAGTTTTTGTTTTAACTGGTCTGCGAAGCCAGTATAAAAATTATACGGAAATCCTTCGGCACTCGAACCACCAAAGACAAATATCCGAAAGGTATTTTGGAGCTTCTCTTTTCGAAACGCATTTGGGGCAATTTTAGGTACAAACGAAGGAAAGTATCGATCAATAAATTTTGAGTTTGCAATCAGATAGTCCGGCGTGTTGGGTGCCTCAACGAAAAGTTGCTGTTTTTCTTGTTCATAACCACCGATTCTGAGAGCTATTTCTAGACCTAGAAAAAGAAGGAATGGAATGGATAAGGTAATGAACCAAAATGCCGTATTTTTCGTCGTTTTATGCATATAGGAGGTATTTAAGCAGGTTTGTATAGCTCAAATGTACTTGAATTTTATACCAATAAAAAAAGCCCCAAGCGATAAATGACTTGGGGCTTTTTTTTAAATTATTTGAAATATACCGATTTACTCTTCTATTGGTGGAGCGTTAGTTTGTGACAGTGCAGCTTCTAAGCTCGGCATAACCTCAGCAGCAAATCGTTTAAGTTCAGCCTCAACTGGTACAAACTCTTTTTTCCCAATTTCGAGCATGTCTTTGTGCATCTGAGTTGGGGCATGTGTTGAAGTGAAGAGTCCCCTCATTCCAATAAACATACGATCGTTTGGAGTAGGAGAATTTATTTCACCAATCTCATTCTTAGCTTCACTTCCTTCTACGCGTTCTTGTAGTTCAAGCATTTGCATGTGTGCCTCATGTAACTCCTTTTCTAACTCAGTAGATGGACTAAGGGCAAGACCATGAGCTGTTTGCATTGCCTGAAGGTGTGACATATGCTTTTGAAGCTTTTGGTCAAATTGAGTTAATTCTCGCTGAAACGAGGTAAGTTCATTTTGGAAAGCAAGCATTTCATCAAAGCTTGGGCCAGGAATGCTAGCTTCGCGTAGAGGAACTACTTCGAATTCAATAGGATCATCTAGAGGGGTTATTATGCCAGCTTCAACTTTGGCTAAATGTGCGGTATAGGTGCCTGGTACAGCCATGAAACCGCCACTAAACCATCCACCTCCACCACCGCGACGTGCAAGGGAAACCACATTTTGGGAAGCTAGACGAAGATCCCATGTGGCTCTATTAAGCCCTTTTCTTGCTGAACCTTTTACGGTTTGAATCACATTTCCATCCGCATCGGCTATGCTAATACGAATGTATGGAGCTGTCTCTCGCATTTCTTCTTCCAGTGCATCCCAACCTGGGAATGGAATGTCTTGATCTGCAGCAATGGCCCGCTCGGATTTCATTCTATCAGATTTTTTGGTAGTGAGACCATCTTTTAAATAGTAAGTAAAGGTAGCTCCAAATTCTGGATTTTTAGCGGTAAAGAAAGAGGCTCCAGGATCAATTTCTACCGCACGTGGCATAAACCATTTAGCAGGACGTGTTGGGAATAAGTCAGCGTCTTTAGCCAGCGTTTCCTTCGAGATTTCCCGCAATGGACTTATGTCATCTACAATATAATACCCTAGGCCAAAGGTAGCAGCAACCAAGTCGTTCTCTCGTCGTTGTATGGTGATATCACGCACCGATATGGTCGGTAGACCTGCGTTAAATTCTATCCAATCTTTGCCACCATCAACGGTGAAAAACACCCCGAATTCCGTGGCTGCAAATAAAAGATTAGGTGCTACATGATCCTGAACTACTCTCCAAACAAGGTGGCGCTCTGGTAAATCACTAGAAATGACAGACCAAGATTTCCCACGATTGGTACTTTTAATTAGATAGGGAGCAAAGTCTCCATATTTATGATTATCCAGGGCAGCATATACAGTGTTGACATCGTGTAAATCGGCCCGAATATCATTAACAAAAGCAGTTGCTGGGATACCCTTTATGCTACCTACTTCAGTTTTGTTCCAATTTTCTCCACCATCTTCACTTACCTGAATAATTCCATCATCGGTTCCCACATAAAGTAATCCCTCTTGTAAGGGTGATTCTCCTAAAGAGGTGATGGTATTGTAGTTTGACATTGCATTCACATCCCAAGCATTATCCCAGCTTTGTGTGCGTCCCATAATAGGAAGACTAATTCGTTCTTGATCACGAGTAAGATCGCCTGAAACCGGTGTCCATGAATCTCCTCGATCATCGGAGCGCCAAACACGATGAGAAGCAAAGTAGAGTCTCGTTGGACTGTGTGGACTGACTAAGATGGGTGCATCCCAATTGTAGCGTTCATAATCTTCCCCTTCAAGAGGTTGTGGCTGGATGAATGTGACGGTTCCAGTTGCACGATCGATGCGATGAAGACCACCTTCCTGAGTTTCTCCATACACAATGTTGGGGTTGCCAGGCTCGGTTGCTGTGTCATGGCCATCGGCAAATAGAATGTGTTTCCAGTCTGCGTTTCGAATTCCCTCGCTTAAATCTGTGGCAGAAGGCCCTTCGTGGGTTCCGTTATCCTGTGTTCCACCATATAGGTTGTAGAAGGGGAGTTCATCATCTACGGCTACTTTGTAATACTGTGTTAACGGCAGATTCCCTATATATCTCCAATTATTGGCATGATCATAACTTTCATATACACCACCATCGCTACCCATCAGAAGATAATCAGGATCGTCGATTCGGAAAGCCAGTGCATGGTTATCTGAATGCTTATTTCGTTCGGGTAAGTTACTATAAGTACGACCGTGGTCATTGGAAACGATTGTGCGAACATTCATGAGATAAATGCGACCAAAATGGTGGGGCGATGCATATAGCTCCTGATAGTAATGAGGTCCGGTTCCTCCTGAAACCATATCCGACATTTTTTTCCAACTTGCCCCCCTATCCTCAGACATGTAAAGTCCACCTTTGGTTCGGTCCAATTCTATAGCAGCGTATACTATGTCAGGTTGTTGAGGTGAGATGGCTAGGCCTATTTTACCTTTGTTGGATCCAGGAATGCCTTTTTTGAGTTCCATCCAAGTTTCACCTCCATCGGTAGATTTGTGAATACCAGTACCTGGTCCACCACCCATGTAGGCTGCTACTGTTCTATGACGTTGCCATGTAGCAGCATAAAGCACATCAGGGTCTCTGGGGTCCATGACCATATCAGTGACCCCAACCCATTCCTCGTCGCCTAATACTTTGGTCCAAGTCGTTCCGCCATCGGTTGTTTTGTATAAACCTCGTTCTCCACCCGCACTCCATAGCGGACCTTGAGCCGCAACCCAAACCACATCGGAGTTTTCAGGATGAACCGTTACTTTTGAAATGTGTTCCGATGCTTTTAAACCCATGTTGGTCCAAGAAGCTCCGGCGTCCGTACTTTTGTATACTCCATCACCAAAGCCAACATGCCGGCCACCAACATTTTCTCCGGTTCCGACCCATATGATGTTGGGATTGTTCGGGTCAATGGTTACGCTGCCTATGGAATAGGAAGATTCTCGATCAAAAATGGGAGTCCAAGTGATACCGGCGTTTTCTGTTTTCCAAACGCCCCCAGAGCCAACGGCTACGTACCATAGATTTTCGTCGTCGGGATGAATAGCGATGTCTGAAATTCGTCCCGATGCGAAACCGGTGCTTACGCCCCTCCAGCTAAGGGCTGAGTAATTTAGTTCAGCGGCGTCAGGGCCTACTTGTGCAAAAGTGGAAGGAGTGAGCAGGAAGAGTAGTAAAACCCAACTCAATATCCACATTGATGTTTGTCGTATCATATATTATCCGTGTTAGTGTTACGTTAGTGGACGTTTAACGGCTTAAATAAGCAATTTAGCAGCTAATGTGGAGACCATTTAACAGCCTCTGGTTAACAGCCTCTGGTCCGATTTAGATTCATCGTAACAAATTATCGCAATCTTATAAATAAGCAAGGTGACTTAACGTAATTTTTCAATAATGGTGAATTGGTTTGTAAAAATCCGTGATGGTAGTAAAAAGCTAATGAGGAAAGGAATACTCAATATTTCTAGCATGGCATACATCAACCAGAGAGAATAGTGGTTAAAGTGGTGATATCTTGTGGATAATTTGATGCGAGTAACTCCATAAGTTTGGTTATCTTTAGGCAACTTAGAATCAGTTGGAGAAACGATGAGCGATAAGCCACGTGAATACTGTGGTATTTTTGGAATAGCCGATCACCCAGAGGCAGCTTTACTCAGTTATTATGGACTGCATTCCTTGCAGCACCGGGGTCAGGAATCAGCAGGGATAGTTACCTCATATTTTGATGAGGAAAAAGGGCGAAAAGTCATGCCCACCTACAAAGATTTTGGATTGGTTTTAAGTGTGTTTGATAAGCCTAAAATTTTCAAAAAAATCCTTAAAGGACGCTCTGCAATTGGGCATAACCGGTATTCTACTTCGGGATCATCCAAAAATCCGGCCAATATACAGCCATTTAGGGTACATTATCGATCCGGAAATATTGCCATAGGGCATAATGGAAATCTCTCGAATGCGAAGCAAATAAGAGAATCATTTACCAAAAATGGGGTGTTATTTCAGAGTACTTCTGACACCGAGCTTATTTTGCATTTGATTGCTCAAAGCAAGAAAGAGCAGCAGATGGATCAAATCTTAGATGCTTTAGGACAGATTGAAGGAGCCTTTTGCTTGGTCATACTTACCGACGAGGCCTTGGTTGCCGTACGAGACCCGAATGGGTTTCGGCCTCTGGCTCTAGGAGTTAAAGATGGAGCCTATTGTGTAGCCTCTGAGACCTGCGCTTTCGATATTATAGGGGCAGAGTATGTGAGAGATGTTGAGGCAGGGGAAGTATTGGTTATTCCTCATAACGCAGCTGAGAAAGGCCTAAGTCCTTCAGAGTTAACTTCATTTCATATTTCACCAAAAGATGGGACTGCAACCTCACAGTGTATTTTTGAGTATGTATATTTTTCCCGACCCGACAGTATGATTTTTGGCGAGATGGTGGATAAAATTCGTCGGAATTTAGGTAAAGCCCTAGCAAAGGAACATCCTATTCATGAAGTAGTCCAAAAAGAGACGGGAAGTAAACCTGTTATAATTTCTGTTCCTGATTCCTCAAACACTGCTGCTATAGGGTATGCTAGTGAAAACCAAAAAATGGGCTTCGACTGTAAATATGATATCGGCCTTATTCGAAATCATTATGTAGGCAGAACCTTTATATCCCCAGGGCAAAAATCTCGAGAACAAAAAGTACGTACAAAATTCAATCCTGTGAAAGGAGTGATAGAAGGACGCTCGGTCATTATCGTCGATGACAGTATTGTTAGGGGTACTACTTCCCAGTATCTGGTTAACATGATTCGAGAGTGTAATCCTGCAGAAATTCATTTTCTGGTGAGCTCTCCACCTATTATTAGTCCTTGTTATTATGGGATGGATTTTCCATCACCTGAGGAACTCATTGCCAATCGATTTGATCGAGATATTGTTAAAATAGCCGAAGAGATTGGAGTGGATAGTCTTCGATATTTATCGCCGGATGGGTTAGTAAACGCAGTGAAGGAGGCCAACCCTTCGGATAATGATTATTGCACCGCTTGCTTTACCTCTAAGTATCCGGTTCCAGTTAATTTCGGAGCTGAAAAAGAAGAAAATGAGCTGGTATAACACCTTTAGCAGGATTACTTGCCATGTTTAATGATCCCGCAACCTTTATTACTAGCGCCCCGCGATTAGAGGACTGCCCACCAATGGACTTACCCGAGTTTTGTTTTGCTGGTAGGTCTAATGTGGGGAAGTCATCGTTAATCAATGCTTTGCTGAAAAGAAAAAATTTAGCTCGTACTTCCAATGTGCCAGGTAAAACCCAGCAGATGAATTACTATAAAGTGGGTGAGACCTGCTACCTTGTCGATTTACCAGGCTATGGGTACGCTAAAGTGCCTAAGAAAGAGCGAGAACGTTGGGGAGAAAACATACGTGTTTATTTAACTCAGCGAGAAACACTTCGGTTAGTTCTTCACGTGATAGATGCAAGACATCCACCCTCGGCACTAGACGAAGATTTTTTTTACTGGCTAGCTACCCAGCAGATTCCTTTCTCAGTAGTACTTTCAAAAGCAGATAAAATCTCAAAAAATAAAGTACAACAAGCACGATCAAGTCTAAAAAAGTTGCTTTATAACATGAATATCGAGGTTCCCATTCTTTCATATTCTGCTGAGAATAAGGATGGAATTGCCGATATTAAAGAACTAATTAGGGAATTTGTCGACTAATGGAACTGTTCAATAATTATGGCGTAATTTCTCTGATCACATCATTTTATTTATCATAATTTATTTCACAACTAATAACTCTCACGAAGCCTCATCATGTCATTTTCTGTACTCCTCCTCGATAATGTAGACTCTGTCTGTAAACACGTTTTTGAACAGCGTGGTATTAAAGCGGTACAACCCGGTACCCTCACACTTGAAGAATTGAATGCATGTATTGGTGAGTATGATGGACTTGTTGTCCGAAGTGCTACCAAGGTTACACCTGAACTTTTGCAACATGCCCCAAAACTCAAAGTTATTGGTCGCGCAGGGGTAGGGGTTGATAATATTGACATTCCTGCTTCTACTGCAAAAGGTGTACTGGTCATGAATACTCCCGATGGGAATACCATTTCAACGGCAGAACACACCTGCGGGTTAATCATTGCGATGTCACGAAATATCCCAGAAGCAGTGCAAACGGTAAAAGGAGGAGGTTGGAACCGAAAGGCGTATATGGGGATCGAAGTTCACGGTAAGACTTTAGGTGTTGTGGGCTTGGGGAAAATTGGATCCGAGGTTGCTAGGAGAATGAAGGTTTTTGGGATGGAGATTATTTCATATGACCCATTTTCTACTGAAGAACATGCTCAAAACTTAGGTGTGAAGTTAGTGGAGCTTGAAGAACTTCTCTCCACAAGTGACTATGTAACCGTTCATACCCCACTGACCGAAAAGACCAAAGGTCTTATTTCTCTGGCAAACAAAGAAGCTCTTAAAAAAGGCATGCGCTTAGTTAACTGTGCTCGTGGTGGAATTTACGAGGAAGCTGACTTAGCTCAATTATTGGATGAGGGAGTATTAGGAGGGGTTGCCTTGGATGTGTATTCTACTGAACCACCTACCGAAGAAATTTATCAGATGTTAGCTCATCCAAAGGTCATTTGTACACCACATTTGGGAGCATCTACTGAGGAAGCTCAGGAAAAAGTAGCGGAACAAATAGCTGCTCAGATGGCAGATGCGCTGGAGAATACCAACTACAAAGGTAGCATAAACGGTAAATCAATTGCACTCTTAACTAACAAAGAAGTCCAACCATATCTAATACTAGCAGAGAAACTAGGTAAGGCTATGGTACAATTATCACCAGAACAAACCAGCGAATTAGAATTTGAATACGCTGGGGACTGCACCAAATACGCCGATGTACTTACAGATGGTATTCTTAAGGGAATTATTAGTGAGTATGTCGATGACTCCATTAATTTAATTAACGCTCGTGTTTACGCGGACGAACGTGGTTTCGAGATTAAGGAAGTAACTTCCAACAAAACGAAAACCTTCTCAGACTTGATCACTATTCGAATGCCTAAGAATGAAGAGTACAAAAGTATTTCTGCTACTCTGTTTGGTGATGGAGATTATCGAGTGGTAGACATAGATGGTTATGGATTGGAAATGCGTTTGGAAGGAGACCTATTACTTTATCAAAATGAGGACAAACCAGGTATGTTGGCTTCGGTAAGTGGTGCTTTGGCGAAGGAATCTATCAATATTGGTGCGCTCAGTTTAGGGCGTGCATCAAAAGGGTCAAATGCGATTACCGCAGTAGCCGTCGACCGTAAGTTAACCGAGGAAGAAACCCAAAACATCCAAGGTATGGATGGCGTTAAAGCCCTGCGGTTTATTTCGTTGAGTTAGTACCCTATTACAGCCATTCTCCTGCATTCCAACGCTCGGTTAAGCGTTGGTTATCACAGGCTTTTAAACGCTGATCTTGGAGAACTGCATTGGGCAGTTCTTCCAAACTAGCTATAGTCATTTCCCTTTTTCCAAGGGCTCCGGAGGCTTTGTACACGTGCCAGCCAGAAACGATCATGGCTGCACGAATTTGAGTGGCAGCAGCATAAGTACTTACTTTCGCTTGAGTATGTCCCCATTTCTTGTAACGCTCAAAAATACTTGGTTCCCAACACTCTGGATTCTGTTGAATGGAAAAAGGATCGTGAAAGTAGAAATCGATACGTTGATTCCGAGGGTCTAGTTCGGTGATCTCTTGAATATTACCCCAATACAAATGTAAGAAAATGGGAATATCCTCCTCTGGTTCATGATGATTCCAGCCCTTCTTAAGTCCTTTCAGACTGTTTGAAATCCAATCAGTCATCGTGTTTTTTTGCCAAACGATGGGATACTGAAACGTTGCCGCAATTTCCGCAGAAATGGGGTAGGCTTCGACCGAATAAAAATGCAATTCAGCGGCATCTTTATCTAATAGATGGGGGTAAGTCGTCAAAAACGCTTGGGCGGCCAATAAGAAATTGAGCCCTGTGCCAAAACCCATTTCAAAAATCCTAAGTTGCCCATTATGTACCTTCAGATGTTCCTGAATATTCAGGCGCTCAATGAATACCGTTTGACTCTCTGATAAGGCTCCGTTAGGATTGTGATAGTACTGGTTATACTGTTTGGAAAAGAGGGTAGAAGACCCATCTTCGGTTACAAAAGGATTAACTTTTGTCATCCTAGATCACTCAAATTCAGTCGTTATAGTGCCAAGTTCTGCAGATAGGTTAATCAACGGTAAAACTCCATAACTACCATAGGTAGGATTTTCAAGAGCAGTTAGATCCATGGTGTTAAATAAGTTTTGTAAATCACTAGCGTAGTCATCTAGTTTTTCTTGTGGAAATAAAAAACCTGTAAATGCACCAAAAAGATTTCCAGCAATGGCTGAATTACCGAAATCTATCCCTGCATTAGCATTCATTGTGCAAAAATAGGGCTTAGTTTCCGAGCTTGATAAACGAATATTACCTGCTTCGGTGATCAAAGTGATACGCTCACCTGCCTGTGCGATTGATACAGAGATATTCCCTCCTTTTGTCAGCGCCCATACACTCCCTTCTAACTCATCTAAATCTATATGCCCCCCATTTGTAGTGGCCTTAATATTGCCAGATACATTCTGTAGGGTAATATGGCCTCCTTCGGTAAATAGTTCTAAGTCTCCTTCCATGTCCAACACATCAATGTGCCCACCCCCAGATGTAACTTCTAAGGATCCATTTACATCCATGACTTCAACATGCCCACCTTTTGTGTTCAAGGAATGCTTACCGGCTATGTTTGATAATTCAATATGTCCGCTCTGTGTTTTGGCATTCACGTTGGTTTCTTCGGGAATGATCAGTCTTGCTTGGAGTTGAAAATTAGACGTATTGTTTCCCGATTTACTCACAAATACCCTCACCCCACTATCCGTATTTGAGTCAATAATACTCAGTTGGTTTTGTAGCCAATTTGCGTCCTGGATTTTTCCAGAAGCCGTCAAAATAAGTAGAGGTTTACCCTTACTTCCACTAGCCTCACTACTAAATTCTAAGCTACCAAAAGGAATATCGATACTAAGGGATTCCTTTTTATTAAGTGCGAGTACGGAGGAATAGGTATATATTCCAGGAGATGATTCGATCCATTGACCCAATCGCGCTTCCGACATTGATGGTGAATCCGGGGTGCCTGTCTTAGATTGATTAGGCATTGTTTGAAGAGCCTGCGATGGGGAAAGTCGACCCGTTGTGTTCTCTTTTATTTTCCGCTCTATTTCCCTGGCTTTTTGCTCAATTTTCGATTCTAGGTTTTGAGTCCCAGTGACAACATTCTTCGTTCCATCCTGTCCTGCCTCACGGGTT
>ERZ891134.413-NODE-413-length-36245-cov-22.934512_pt1 | contig 36245 bp, 68 predicted proteins | sample MGYA00520888_ERZ891134 | MGnify/ENA primary metagenome ERZ891134 (study PRJEB32303, sample SAMEA104408692) | aquatic metagenome | biome: Brackish water; feature: Coastal; material: water | place: Baltic Sea | collected 2014-10-23 | depth 10 m ... | reverse complement strand
ATGGCAAAGATAAATGACAGCACAGAAGTAGCATTACCGCTACGCAATATGATTAGTCTTATTGCTGCGGCATCACTTGCAACATGGGCATACTTTGGTATTGTAGAAAGAATAAACAATCTTGAGACTTCAACAACTATGATGAAGTCAGACCTTGAATTTAATACAGAGTTTCGTATTAAATGGCCAAGAGGTGAAATGGGTAGTTTACCTGCTGACTCAGAACAGTTTATGATGATTGAACATTTGGCAAAAGAGTTAGAAAAATTAACACAAGAGATTGAAAGTGGTGAAGCACCATTTGATCAACAACAGAAACTACAAATTGATTTTATTATGAAGCGTGTTGAACATTTAGAAGGAGCACATGAGAAGATTCGTAACGATATTATGGATCTAATACATTCAAATAGTAAAATACCGCAACAAAGTCGAAGCCAACACGAAGGACACTAATATGGAAGCAATGGTAATAATTTTAATGTTGATGAAACCAGATCATTCTATGATGGAACTGGGTGATTTTAAGTCAATGGAAAAATGTCAAGTTGCTATGGAGATGGCCAAGACACAGTTCAAGAAAGGCCATTTATCTTGCCTTAAAAAGGGTGAGAAGATGAAGATGAAACACTGATGGCCACAGGAACTTATTTCATACTATTAATGTTCTTTGGAGATCCTAGTGGATTAAAAGAATATACTATACGAGATAGTCTAGGTGAGTGTTTGTCTGCGAAAAGAACTATTCAGCGTAGTTTAAGAGGTGGTATGTCTAGAGAATACACGGGTTCAGTTCGAGTATCTTGCAAGGAGCTAGAAGTAGAACATGATGAAGATTATAGAATTATTAGATTCATAACAGATTTAGATAAGGTATTGTAAATTGGCTGACACTACTGATCAAAGATTAGACAGAATCGAGGAAAAACTCGACAGGTTAGCTGATGCCATGATTGCATTAGCCCGCGCTGAGGAGAAACTTGCGTCAATGGCTAAAAATCAAGACAATAATCATCAGAGAGTAAATAAGCTTTCTGCAAAATTAGACGATATTGAGAAGAAGGTAGATGATAATCATAGGACTGTATGTCTTATAAATAAACTAGTATATGCTGCTCTGATTGCGGCTATTGGGGCGTATGTGGCTCAATTCATAACTTAGGAGAATAAAATGTTCGGTAAGAACCCATTTAATGAGTATAGGGCCACTCAACAGCAGGTCCAAGAAAGAACACACGCAGAATGTCAAGGTATGGTTTGCAAAAACTGTGGTGACAAATACGGCAATCCAACTGAAGGTAGCTGTATGTATGATTCAAAAAATCCAAATGGAAAAAATTGGATGGAAGCTAAAGCTACTAATGAAGCAACTCAATATGTAATTCCTGAAGATATTCCACAGCAAGAACGTACTGCATTCCATGGTGCGGCTGCAGCTGCAGCAAAAGCTGGTAAATCTCATTTCAATTTTGCTGGTAAAAAACATCCAGTAACTATGAAAAAAGATACAGCAAATGCAATTGCCGACCAAAAAGAAGGCTATTACAAAGATTTGGAAATTAAAAAGCAGGATAAAGAAATGGGTGCTAAGCCTATTCCTGCTAAAAAGAGAAAAGAAGCCAAAAACGGTGGAAAAGAAGGTGATATTGAAATGAATCCAAAAATGGATACAGCTAAAAAAGAAAATGTTTCGAAGATTCGTGAATCTTTGATGGCTGTCTTATCTGAAAAGGAAGATCGCAAGAAGCATACTCCTAATGAAGATAAAGCTGAAAAGATGAAAGACAATCGTAAAGGTAAAGGCGCAGAAGATATGATGGCAGATGCTGATGCAGAAATTGCAAAAGGTCCTGACGCACATTTAAATGAGCCAGAAATCGACAAAGATAATTTTAAAAAAATGACTAAAAATGTTCCTGCAACTAAAATGCGCAAGAATGATAATAAACAAGGCGATAAGAAAATTGTACCTGGTGGAACTCAATTTAAAGATCCAACTGCTATGAAAGCCGAATCATACGATAATATAACCGCGTTAAGAAAAGCATATGCTTCAATGTATGAAGAAGATATTGCAGAAAATTATACTCACGAAGTTGACTATGTAGAAGACGGAAAAAATACTGCAAAAAGCTTCGTAGATAAAGCTAAGAAAGCTGGTATGAAAGCAAAAATTCATACAATGAATGGACCAGGTGGTGGTCATCCAGTTGTACATCTTGGTCATAAAGACGATGATCATGTACATAAATTTTTGAAAAAACATTATGATCCCGACATGGAAAAAGGCGATCTACAACATCATAAGATATAGGAGAATATAATATGGCAATCTCGCCACCAAATTTTCAAAAAGATGCAATTCCAACACCTAATGGTTGGGTGCATCCTAAAACAAATGAATTGCTAGTATCTAAGCGGATCAGTAAAGATGCTATTGATGAGTTCTATGGTCAAGGTGCTTTTGCTCCTCCACGTAGACCACGCAAAGAAGATAGACCAGAAATTCTTACTGAAGCTCCAACATCAGAAGAAGATGTAATTCTAGAGTATGAAATGGAAAGCGATGTTGTTGATCTTGAGTCTATGACTAAACGTGAACTTGAAGATTTAGGTCGTGAACACGGCGTAGAACTTGATCGTAGAGAAAATAAAGAAAACTTGATTTCACAGGTTCGTACGCTTATCGATTAACATATATAAGCTTGTAATGAAAAATCTTGAAACAAACTTAAATGACAGTAATGTGCAATTATACGCAGCAAAGCATTATTATAATCCAACTTTTTCTGATATTGAGGAATTCAATGAAGACTTAAAACGATTTAAATACATTAAGCGACTTGTTAATCGTTATTTAGATCAAGAAAATATGGCTGAAAGATTGCTATTAAACCATATTATAGTAGTCTTTAATGTTTTTGGTATAGAACCTGCTTTAAATATATTAAAGGTAAAGTTAGACGAAAGGCATTGGCCAGTTGTAAAACCATTTTTAGTATTCTTGAATTACATTAGAAATGATCAATTAACTGGTATTAAAATGGACCAACACGTAGTAGAAGTCTTAAGGAAAATATAATGGGATTAGTTAAAAGAGCTGCAGATCTGGCATATACATTCAGATTTATACGAATGTTAGTTTTAGATTGGAAGGAATGGGATGCCTATAAAGAAGGTATCATTAATGCAGAAGGTAAAAGAAATCGCAATGTCAAAATTGATAGCGATGAAAAAAAATCTGCATACACTCCTTTCATTCGACTGTGCGCTAATGTCAAAAGGTTGGTCAATAATATTCCCGGTGGTAGTAGTAAGCTTGGTAGTTTTGCATCTGCTTTATATCTTATTAAAGAACATTATAAATTAACTGATAAACAAATAGAAAGCATTACTAAAAAAATAGGTATTGATAGTGTAGATCTTGTTTTAGAAAATAGTGCTTGGTATATGTTAGAAGATGGTTCTATTGGTCCAGGAATTTATAGATTAAAAGAAAATAAATTATTAAGTAAAAATTTGCATGAAATGGCATGGAGAAAAGATACAATTAGAATACATGATAATTGTTTTCCAATTGGATCTATTTTTGGTATATCAATTTATGAAGCTACACACGTAAAAACAAATCAAAAAATTCATATCACTATTAATGAAATAGACAAATAATATGGCACAATCAAAAGCAAGACTTGTTGCGGGTAACTTTACAACGACTGGTAAACCAGCATCAATTTCTGCTGAAGTTGTTACTGCATCAGGCGGCGGGGGCGGTGGTGTTGATTCTGCAGGAACTCTAACACTTGTAGGCATTGATGGTATCGTAAGAGAACATAGCCATACAATCTCATCTAATTATACACTCGATTCTGCAAAGAATGGATTAGTTGCTGGTCCAATTTTTATTGATAGCGGTGTAACGGTAACTATTAACGATAGTGCAACACTGGTGATAGCATGAGTACACTACACGCAAATACAATAGAGACATCATCAGGTGGTGCAGTCACGCTGACGAGTCAAGTTGCTGATAGATATTATGGTAGATGGGATGGCAGTTCCACATACAGTGTGAACAGTTCTCTCAATCAATCATCGGTTACTGATACCACAAATGGTGCATCAACTATAACATTTACAAATAATTTTGCAGACACAGATTATGCTCCATTTGCTTTTGCTTCAAATGATAGAACACAAAGATTATGGGCACAAATGGATGGTTCTTTTGGTGGCACACCTACCGATTATGGAAGACTGACAACATCGACATTCGCTTTTTATGTTGGCGATGAAGCATCTGCTATTCAAGATGTTTATTTAAATGCTGCTAGGATTATAGGAGACCTCGCATGAGTGCAGCAAGATTAAAAAGTCAAAACGGTGATCTTCTGGTTCGTGATGGTACTATTGATACCTCTATAACGAGTGGTATCGCAAAGGCATATCAACACCATGATGAAGACCTTACGACTATGCACAAAAGTCTTAACTTAAGTTCATCTACAGACAACGCTACTGGTGATTTTACTGCTAATTTTACCTCATCTTGGTCAGATGCTAGATACATGTATTCATTTGGAGTTGATGATAATGGTTTTAATGATGCTACAGCTTATACTATAAAAGGTTATATTTGGGCAACAGGTTCACATAGAACTAGAACATTGTTTACAAATAGTTCAAACGAAAACTTTTTTGATCAAGATATGGCATGTATTATTTGGCACGGAGACCTTGCATAATGGCATACGGTAAGATAGTAGCAGATCAGATTCAGCACAGTTCAGAGGGTACTGTTGATACTCAGTATGTTGTGAGTGGTAGTGCGAAAGGTTGGATTCATTTTGATGGTAATGATGCAACACCTGCAGCTAATGACAGTCTAAATCATTCATCAATTACTGATAATGCTACTGGAGATTATAGTCTAACACACACAAATGCATATACTGGAACAGAATATGGTATATTGTTAACAGGTGGGAGATCAGATACAATTGCTAATGTTGGCGGTGATATGTTCGTAGATAATGTAGAACCAACGACCACTGTAGCAAGAATCAATTCTTGGAGGCAGACAAATAGTGCTGGTGAAACCGCAAGTGATGTTCCTAATATCACCGCTGCATTTTTTGGGAGTTTAGCATGACCAGTAAAACTCGATTGCTTGCAAATCTGATTACTAATACTGGAGATGTAAAGTCTTCTGGTCTTGATAATGTCGTAACGCCTGACACTGGTTTGGAAGTTTATTCCACACTTGATAGTTTACCAACCAGCAATTTAAGTGCAGGTGATCAGGCATTTGTGTCAGAAAATAATCGTATCTATGTTTCAAATGGATCTGGATGGTACAGTGTTGCATTATTTAATGCGACACCTAGATTAACTATTGACCCTACTGGTGCTGTGGCATTAGCAACTGATGGAACAACACCAACTGTAATTACATTAATTGGTACAGACAGTGATAATGCAGATGCTAATTTAATATACTCTGCAGAGTCAGATGGTAATTTTGGTGGATTAGCTACACTTAGCCAAGACAGTTCTGTATTTACAATAACACCATTAAGCGAAATTTCAGCAACCACTGCAGCGTCTACACTTACATTCAAAGTATCAGATGGTATTAATTTTGCATCTGATACAACTACATTTACACTATCATTTACTACTGATTGGGCTACAGCTTCTACTACTTTAACCGTTATTGACGGTTTTGATAATAATGATAAATTTGGTAAAGGTCATTCTGGTCTTAACACCGATGGAACATATTTTATTGTAGGTGCTGATGGAGATGATACTGATTATGGCCAACGAGGTGTAGCTAACGTTTATTATTATAGTGGCAGCAGTTGGGGACTACAAGCTGCATTGGCTCCACCTAATGCTGATAAAAAAGCAAATTTGAGTTTTGGGTCATGTTGTGATATAGATGGTGATGGAGATACGGCAGTTGTTTCAGCATCAAATTATGGCACATATCAAGGTGCAGTTTATGTTTATACAAGGTCTGGTACTACTTGGACTTATCGAACTAGATTAACTGCTTCTGATGGTGCAAACTATGATCAATTGGGAGGTGACACTGGTAGTAGAGGTACTGCAATTAGTAAAGATGGAACATACATTATTGCTGGAGCTCGTCAAGATGATGATGGTGGTAGTAACAATGGATCCGCATACATATATACTGGCTCCGGAGCTTCATGGACACAACAACAAAGAATAACACCTTCGTCCTATAGTGGAACTAGTAACCAGTTTGGCTTTGCTGTGGGTATTAATAACGATGGTACTTATTGCGCAGTTTCTGCAAACACCATGGGTTTTGGTAAGGTGTTTATTTACACTAGATCCGGATCAACTTGGACAGAACAAGCATCTGTTACAGCGTCGGATGGAGCAGCTGCCGACAATTTTGGATGGCATATTTCAATGAATGGCGCTGGAGATAGATTATTAGTTTACGCTAAGTATGACGATGACAATTACGATAGTTCTGGATCAATTTATGTTTATACACGATCAGGTAGTACTTGGACACAAACCGCTAAGCTTGTCAAAGGTGATCCAACAACAAGTGGTTTCTATTATGATTACTGGGGAAAATGTACTTTAAATGAAGCTGGAGACATATTTGTTACACACGGACATGGCCCTGGAGACACAACGGCAGGAGCTGGTAGAATATATGTATGGAAAGATAATTCATCTGGTACCGATGGTACGTCATGGTCATTAATAAAAACTTTAAATACAACAGTAAATGAAACTTATGGACTAGGTGCACATGACGGTTTTACAATGATAAGTAGAGATGGCAGCGTTATTGCAAATACTTCTGGTAGAGCTCCAAACAACGATGAACAAGGTAAAGCATACATATTTAACACTTAATGGAAAAAATGCTTAGAATATACGTATTAATATTTGTTATTGGTATACTCGGTGGTATTGGTTATGGCGCTGGAGGATCTAATGCTGGTGCAGCATATATATTTAAAGCTTAGGTTAATATGAGGATTTAATATGGAATTGAAAGAATTTAAATTATTTGACAGACTGTGTTGGGCAAAGGATAACCTTGAACCTTATCAGTCAGACTATCGCGTTGTCTTTGAAGATAATGTTGATGAACATGCAAAGGTGCTTGTGCCTGATCCTAATTGGATGGCATGCGCAATGCATGGTGGTATTCTTCCACCAGTATGGGTTTATCATGAACTTGAAAAAGATGAGAAAACACCAGGATTTAAGAAACACACTCGTGGTTATCTGTTACATGAAACAGAACCAATGCCTCGTATGAGTGAAGAAGAGGCAATTGAATATTTGATTATGAAAGACATTCCTAACCATATTTGGAGAAATTGGAATGAAGGTAATAAACCAAAGATGGTCATCTGTAAGAAAGAGCAACTACCACAAACAAGAGAGTGGCGAAATGCTTGGAAGATCGATCCTGATATAAATAACAAAGAAGCTGCTTAAGGAGAAAATAAAATGGCAACTACTTATATCGTTGACAAGGATGGTAATCAGGCAGACACTGCTAATGTAACAGTACCATCTGATCGTCATTTTCGCGGCGCTTGGTCTTTATCTGGAGATGTAATCAGTGAAGATCTTGACACAGCAAAAACAATTTTTAAAGATAAGATTCGTGAGGTTCGTAAACCTCTATTAGAAACAGAAGACGTAAAGTACATGCGCGCTATCGAAGATGATGATGCAACTGCAAAAGCTGCGGCTGCAACAAAGAAAACTGCTCTTCGTAATGCACCTGCTGCATCTGCAATTACAGATGCTACAACAGTTGCTGAGCTCAAAGCTGCATGGGATACTGCAACACTTGGTGATTCACCATACGCATAAGGAAAAGAGATGAGTAAGTCTCGCATAATTGCTGGAAATTTAGGAACCACATCTGGTGAAGGTGGCGGTGGAAGTGGAGTAACCAATGCTGATTCAATAGGATTATTTGATGCATCTCCTGATTCTGGAACACTGCACTATGCTAAAAACACTAAGGCTCTATATCTTTTTGACGGGTCTGAATACGATAGAGTATTTTCTGGTCCAAACGAATCTCTTACATTTGATTCTAGTATTCCTGCAACAACAATCAAGTCGGTAGGAGATTCTGCATTTACTTTACGAATCTCTGCTAAACCAGATGCTGAAGGGTTTCCAATTACCTATTCATTTGTAACGGTTCCAGAAAACCCTATACAATTCGATAGTTCACATCAAGTGATTGATAGTAGTACATCATCTGCTGGCATATTCCATATTAAACCAACAACAAAAAATAATTTCGGTGATGTTACATTTAGAGGTATTGCCACAGATGGCACCCATAAAATATCATCAAGTGGTATAATTAGGATTGTTGATGGATGGGTAGGATCATGGAGCGCAGTTGACTTTACCAGTGGTGCTATAGAAACATATGGTACTGCAACATCAAATATAGCATTAAATGTTCGTACTGGTTCTACATATACACAAGAAGGTGGTTTTTATCACCTTCCTGGTTCTACATCTAACTATTATGCTATGGATGGTGCTGAAGCAAAAATTCTTAATTCGAACTTTACTCTTATTATGCACTGGAAAGATGGTAAAGTTCATGCTAGTACTACTGACTTCCGTGTATATACGCCTAACAGACACCTTTTTGACTGGAACGGTGGAGCGGCATTTGTAAGACAAGCAGGCGGATCTGATGGTGACAATGTTTACTTAACTTCATCAGGAGCAACAAATAATCCTCAAACAACATTACACAATCAAGGTTCAACTGGTGGTTGGGGTGCTGTACTTGTAGCAAGAGGAACTGCAACAGGTGACTTTGAACTTGCAGAATTTAATGCTTTAACTGGCGCATTAGTAGATGAATCATATACTAACGCCGATAATAACTTCAGTGCAGGTGGGTTTGCTGGACCTTTGGGTAATGATACTGGTCATGTGTTCATTGGTACAGCAACCACTAAAGGTGGTTACGGCGCTGATACAGGCGGTGGTGCAGTAAGACAGTTTGCGCTTTATGAAACGCGACTAAGTAATGCAGAAATAACAGCAGCAATTATTAGTAATATTTCCACGAAAGTAGTGTAAATGCCATTAGGTAAAAACGCAGATGCCGGAGATTACGTAAAAGATTTTTACAAATCAAAAGCTCCACAGTTCAAAGGCAAGTCAAAAGCTAAACGTAGGCAGATGGCAGTAGCTGCGTATCTTGATAAAAAAGATAGTGTAAAAGAAGATGCACCTACAGTAAATACTTCAGCGATTCCTAATCCTGCAGATACTGCTATGGGTCCAAAATTTAAAACTAGTAGAGTACATGATCGTCGTAAGAAAAAAGGTAGACCACTTTTACTCAAAAGATTTAGAGATTATTATAAAGAAAAGGGTATAGAATAATGCTTTCATTATTAGGATCATTAATTGGATTTGCTTCTTCTGCTGTTCCTGCAATTACAGACTCGTTCAAAGATAAAGCTGATAAGAAACACGAAATTGAAAAAATGAAAACTATGGCCGAGTTGAGAGCTCAAGGCTATGATCATGAATTAAAAGTGTATGAACAAATGGGTGCAGATAATGAGCATGACCGGTTAATTCAACACGATATAAGTATTAATCAAGGAACAGGGTTTATTTCTGGATTGCAAAGATCTGTACGACCAGTAATTACCTATGCGTTCTTTGGACTATTCGCTACTATTGAAATTACACTTTTAATGGAAGCACTTGAAAAAGGAACAGAATTTTCTGAAGCAATTCAGTTATTATGGGATGAAGATACAAAGGCAATCTTTGCAGCTATCATTTCATTTTGGTTTGGTTCTAGAGCAATTGATAAAGCAAGGAAAAAATAGGTAAATCATTGATTGAGTATGTTTGTGGCCCAATGTGGGATAGAAGAGTAGTTACTTTAAACCCTAAAGAAAAAGTAGCTCTCTTAATGTCAGGTGGAATTGATAGTTTAGTATTATATGATTTACTTTCAAGACACACTGAAGTTGAAGTTTACACTGCAGATCGTGGTGATGGATATGATACTCCATTAACTGTCGCAGAACACATCGGCAAATTTCCAAATACAATTTCTGTTGATCCGTCAAATCCAAAAGAAATGATGGTAAAAGCAGTACAACATATTCGTGGAATGGATATTTATTTGGGATTAAACGTTCAACCACCAATTGAGCATTTTCCACAATTTGATATTGATGGTAGACCATATCGACCATTTTATATTCCATTTCCTCATATAAAAGCGCCGTTTTTACATTTATACAAATATCATATTATAGATCTTGCTCATACAGAAGGTATAGATATTAGTGAATCACAGAGTTGCCTTGAGTACACAGTCGGACATTGTAGTAGATGTTGGCAATGTAGAGAAATTACTTGGGCATTCGATATGTTAAGGAAAGAAAAAAATGAGAGACCTATTATTGACAAGCACACTGACTCATGCGAAGGGTCACGTAGATAAACATATTGCAAACGTAGAAGTATATCTTGCCAATCCAGCTGGAATTGGTGAACACTCGGATATTATTGAAGCAATCGAAATTGAATTAACTGAGATTGCAAAATATGATGATCAAATTGAAATGATTGAAAAATATTTTCTTCCCGAGAAGTGATTTAGCTGTTTACAAAACAGTGAAAATGATATATAATACTACATCTATTAAACAATCAAACAAAGAGGTATATGGGTATGCAAACACAGTTTGTAGACACGAGAGAGTTTTTGTCCGAAACTCGATTCTATGATGGATATTCTCGTTTCAAAGAAGAAGCTGGACAGTATGAAAATTGGGAAGAAGCCGTTGATCGTGTTATTGATATGCATGACCAAAATTATAAAAATCAAGGAAACTTGTTAGCTCCGTACCTCGAAGAAGCAAAGAATGCATATAAAGAGCAAAGAGTTCTTGGTGCTCAGCGCGCACTACAATTTGGTGGCGATCAGCTAAAGAAACACCAAATGAGAATGTATAACTGTACATCTTCATATGCAGATCGTCCTGCATTCTTTGGTGAATATTTCTATATTCTGTTGTGTGGTGCTGGTGCAGGATTTTCTGTACAACAACATCATGTGGCTAAACTACCACAACTACAACAACGTACTAAACAAGCTAAAGGCTATATCGTAGAAGATTCTATCGAAGGATGGGCTTCTGCTCTTGATGTTTTAATGTCATCATATTTTGTTGGTGGTGGCAAACATCCAGACTTTGAAGGTCGTAGAGTTTTCTTTGATCTTTCAAACATTCGACCAAAGGGCGCAAAGATTTCTGGTGGATTTAAAGCGCCTGGTCCAGAAGGTCTACGTAAATCACTTGACAAGATTGAGCATATGCTTCAAGCAAAAGTAATTGACACAAAAGAAAGTGTCAATATTACTCCACTAATGGTATATGATATTTGTATGCATGCAGCTGATGCAGTTCTTTCTGGTGGCGTTCGTCGTTCTGCAACTATTTGTCTCTTTTCTCCAGAAGATGACGAGATGATGACAGCAAAAACTGGCAATTGGTTTATGGATAATCCACAGCGTGGCCGTTCAAATAACTCTGCTGTTATCGTAAGAGATGAAGCAACACCTGAAATGTTTGCAAAGATTATGGAATCTGTTAAATCTTTTGGCGAGCCAGGTTTTTATTTTACTACATCAAAAGAACACACTACTAATCCTTGTGTTGAAATTGGAATGTTTCCACAATACGAGGGAGAATCTGGTTGGCAAGGTTGCAACCTCACTGAGATTAATGGCGGCAAATGTCACACTGAAGAAGACTTCTATAAAGCATGTAGAGCAGGCGCAATTCTTGGAACATTACAAGCAGGTTATACCGACTTTGAATTTTTAAGTCCAGTTTCAAAGAAAATCTTTGACAGAGAAGCATTGCTTGGTGTCTCTATCACAGGTTGGATGAATAATCCAAAAGTATTATTTGACGAAAAAGTTCTTGAAAAAGGAGCAAAGATTGTTAAAGAAACAAACAAAGAAGTTGCCGCAATTATCGGCATTAATCCTGCTGCTCGTACTACTTGTGTTAAACCATCTGGCAACGCTTCAGTGTTACTCCAAACAGCCAGCGGAATTCATGCCGAACATTCCAGCTTGTATATTCGCAATGTACAAATGAATAAAGAATCTGAAATTACTCAGGCAATTATAAAAACCAATCCTTATATGGTCGAAGAATCTGTTTGGTCTGCTAACGGAACTGATGTTGTGGTGTCGTTTCCAATTGTTCCAAAGAAAGGTTCAATGTATAAAGATGATCTTTATGGTGTAAAACATTTGGAATTAGTAGCAAAGGCTCAAAAACATTGGGTTATTGCTGGTACAAACGAAGAACTTTGTGCTGATAAAGGTATTCGGCATAATGTATCCAATACGATTATTGTTGATGATTGGCTAGAAGTAGAAAAGTACGTATTTGAAAATCGTTATTCTTTTTCAGGTATTTCATTCTTATCTCCAACAGGAGATAAAGACTATAATCAAGCACCAAATACTGCAGTAATTGATGAAAAGAAAATGGTTAAGGAATATGGTACTGCAGCTATTTTTGCTTCAGGTTTGGTCGTTGATGCAATTAAAGTATTCCCAAATCTATGGGATGCATGCTCAACTGCTCAAGGATTTGGTCTCGATATTAGTCTTGAGTCTGCAGAAAATTCAGCAAGACAAGATTGGATTCGTCGTTATGAAAACTTCGGTAATAATTATTTTAAAGGCGATATGAAAAAAGCAGAGCATTGTTTGAAAGATGCATATCTTTTGCATAAATGGAATAAAATTCAACAAAATCTAAAGCCAGTAAATTGGAAAACAGATTTGACTCAACAGAAATTTACAGATGTTGATACTCTTGCAGCAGCTGCATGCGCAGGTGGAGCTTGTGAAATCGATTTCTAGTATTCCGTCACCTTGTATAAAGGTGTGCCAAATAGAGGACGACCATTGCGAAGGTTGTGGTCGTTCTTCTAATGAGATTAGAGAGTGGTTTTACTGTGATGATCAACGTAAACTGGAGATATTAGAGCAAAGTGGAAAACGAATACCGGATAGAATGCGAGGAGTGCGAATCGATAACGATTGTACTGGTTAATAACGGCGAAAACCCAGAATATTGCTCAATTTGTGGATGCATAGCCAATATAGAAGATATATCTGAAAACGATATATAGTAGTATGTGGTACTATAATGAATCAGAATATAATGAAACCCCAGATGACTACCAAGGATTTGTGTATGTTATCACAGAACTGGGTACAAATAAAAAATATATCGGTAAAAAGAACTTTTGGAGGCCTAAGGTATTACCAAAAAATTCTAAGAGAAACCGAAGAGTCAAGACCAGAGTCCCAAGTGACTGGCAAGAATATTATGGATCAAATAAAGAACTTCAATTACTCGTTGAACAGCGAGGGCAAGATAGTTACAAAAGAGAAATCTTAAAGCTATGTAGAACTAAAGGTGAGATGTCTTATTTTGAGGCCAAATTTCAATTCGATAACAATGTCCTTATTAGTGACGAATACTATAATGAGTTTATAGGATGCAAGATACATTCGAGGCATTTACCAAAAGACTTAAGGATTTCTACGGAGACAAGCTAGTTGATCCAGAAATGTATCCCGAAGTTTTTACATATCAAGTAAAAATATATATGTACATTTACGGAAAATAGTGGTATAATAGACCTACAATAGAGATAGGAACTATATTATGATTTTAGTCGACTTTAGTGCCATTGCTGTGGCCAATATCGCGGTACAAAAACTTAACGAAGAAGATATGATTCGTCATATGATTCTTAATACGTTACGCATGTATCGCACTAAATACAAAGACAAGTATGGAGAGCTCGTACTTGCTTGTGATGGACCTAATAACTGGCGTAAATCACATTATCCCCAGTACAAAGCAAATCGCAAGAAAACACGAGATACATCTTCATTTGATTGGAATGCAGCATTTACTATTATGAATAATGTTCGCGAAGAAATTAAAGAAAACTTTCCGTATAAAGTATTGCATATTGATGGTTGTGAAGCTGATGATATTATTGCTACGATAGTAGAAAATACTCAAGAATTCGGTCAGTATGAAGATGTTATGATTATTTCTGGTGATAAAGACTTTGTCCAATTACAGAAGTATGATAATGTTACACAGTTTTCTCCAGTCCAAAAGAAACTTATATCAGAAAAAAATCCACGTGCATTCTTAGTTGAGCAGATTATGCGTGGTGATACATCTGATGGTGTACCAAACGTATTATCAGATGACGATGTATTTGTAGAAAGTAGAAGGCAAACACCGCTGTCAAAGAAAAAGCTAGACACTATTATCGAAGATCTTAATGATGGTGAACTATTATATGCGGCTAGTTGGTATCGTAACTATTGTCGTAATAAGAAACTAATTGATCTTACAGAAACACCACAAGATCTAAAAAATGCAATCATTCAAGAATTTAATCAATCGATTGCACAAGAAAAACGTGGTATGGTGTTTCCATATTTGATAAATAAAAGGTGTAACCAGTTAATTGAATCGGTTCAGGAGTTTATACAATAAATGAAAATGTATGTATATGAAGTATTTGAGGATGTTCAGAAAGCAACATCTAAAGCAGAAAAAATTTCTATTCTAAAAGATAATGAATCATGGGCGTTGAAAGATATAATTAAAGGATCTATGGATCCAAGAATTAATTGGCACTTGCCACCTGGAGAAGTTCCATTTACCCCGTGTGAAGAGCATAATGCTCCATCTAATCTTAAACGTCAGAATAAAAAATTTACTTACTTTGCAAAAGGTGGTAAAGGTGATCAGTTGCCACAATTCAAAAGAGAAAAAGTTTTTCTCTCTATTTTGGAATCAATTCATCCAAATGACGCAGAATTAATGGTAAATATGATTAATAAGAAAACACCTGATGGTGTTACAAAAACAATAATTCAGGAGGCATTCCCTGGTCTTATCGGAGAATAGCTTTAATATAACAACTAACTTTAGAGCATGCGCGCATTTTGGGCCATGCTCTTTTTTTATGGAGAAAACTCTAATGGTATTTGCTCAAAAAGAAAGACTCATTAAAGATAGCCAAGATTTAGCAGATTATGCTAAGAAATTATTAGCTAAAGGCAGAGTCGAGCAAGCGCAAAAGATTAAAGCGAAGAGAGATTTTGTGTTACGAACATTAGAGGAAATCCAACCAAATCCCACTTAAAACAAAATAAACCGGTGTACAACCTCGGCCCATATGGTATAATAGAGTATATCTTAATCAAGCGGAGGTAGTATCCCTATGAAATATGTATCAACAGTTGATCAAATCTTTCTCGATAAACTAGAAGAGAAAGTGAAGAACGACAAACGACCTGATTCTGTAGCTCGGAGCCAGTTTGGTTTTGAAGTAGTAGAATATTCTCTAGGTAAAATTCCTGGATCTGGACATACGTGGTATGAAGGATATGATCATGATACTGAACATGGCATCTATGGTAACTGTGATTTTAAATACCATAATAAATATGGCAAATTAACCATATCTAGCACTGTAAAAGAGTGGATAGAACAAGGTTTAATTGACACATTTATTACATGGAAATATATATCTAGGGATCCATATAAGCATTTAGAATTAGGAGAAAAGATTAAATTCGAATTACTTATGTACATTGATGCAAAAACAGTGTATAATAATCTTATTCAAACGCCTAAAAAAGATCGCAATGGAGATCCAGTTTATGAATATATTTGTTCTTGATACAGACCCAGTTACTGCTGCGCAATTGCAGTGTGACAAACATGTAGTAAAAATGATTGTAGAGTCTGCGCAGATGCTATCTACAGCACATCGCATGTTAGATGGTACTGTACAAATTGCGCCATCAAAATCTGGCAAACGTATGGTAAAACATTATCGATTATTTGATAATCTAGATCTTGATGAAACACTATACAAAGCCGTGCACTACAAGCATCCTTGCACTGTATGGACTATGGAATCTGATCTTAATTACGATTGGCATTGGGTACATTTTAAAGCCTTATGTGACGAGTATACATATAGGTATGGTAAAGTCCACTCATCTGAACGATTGTTGCAACCTCTACGTATACGACCAAAAAATATACCAAAAGGTAAACTAACACCATTCAAGCTTGCTATGAAAGCAAATCCAGAATGTATGTTAGAAAATGCGGTATTATCGTATCGTGCTTTTTATCAAACTAAACAAGATCGTTTCAAAATGGTATGGACAAAACGATCAAAACCCGGATGGTTTCAGGAGAAATATAGTAATGGATAAATTAGATCAACTTGATTTTTTATATAAAGAAATTAAACTTGCTGAATCAAGATTACAACCACATGATACTGGACATATTAGTACAGCAATTTCATGGATGAATCGTAGAGTTTCTGAAGTTAAAGAAGAGATTCGTGCTTCGCAATACAAAAACCCTGTAGCTAGAGTTGATAAGGAATTAGTTTAGTGCCAACATATACATTAAAGCGCGTATCTACTGGAGAAGAATGGAATGTTGTTTGCCCTTTCGATGATTTAGCACAAATGCTAGAAGACGATGATGTTGTAAAAGTTCTTACTGTACCGAATTTTACTACACAACCATTGCAAGATAATGTTGCAAGAGCTGGTAAAGATTGGCAAGAACACTTAGGCCGTATTAAGAAAAACTCTGGTAGAAAAAATACAATTAATGTATAGGGTATAATATGAATAAATCGACTGCCACTATTCGTGACTTAGTTGTACACGAACCTATTACTGAAAACCAAACAAAGGCATATGAAGCTTGGGATGATGGAGATAATATTATTCTTGCTGGTTCTGCAGGAACAGGTAAAACATTTATAGCTTTATATCTTGCGCTTGAAGCAGTTCTAGAGAAAGCAACTCCATATAAAAAAATTATCTTAGTTAGATCTGTAGTACCTACAAGAGATATGGGTTTTTTGCCTGGTACAATGGAAGAAAAAAAGGGTCCGTATGAAATACCTTATCAAAGTATTTGCATGCAACTACTTAATGATCAAGCAGCATATAATAAATTGGTGGCATCAAAGCAGCTTGAGTTTACTACGACATCCTTTATTCGTGGTCTTACTATTGATAATAGTATCATTATTGTTGACGAGATGCAAAATCTAAACTTTCATGAACTTGATTCTATTATTACACGAGTTGGAGAAAATACCCGTATTGTTTTCTGTGGAGACTATTACCAATCAGATTTTAAAGATGAGTCTGAAAGAAGTGGCATTCAAAGGTTTTTGCGTATTGTAGAGCAACTCAAAAACTTTGAAGTAATTACTTTTAATTGGCACGACATTGTTCGTTCTGATTTTTTAAGAGACTATATAATGACAAAAGAAATGTTAGGAATGAGATGACCCGCGTATTTGAGCATGAGTATTTAGATCTTGGTTATGATGATTTAGTTACAGAAAATAAAGATGGAAAAAGACTATATAATACACCAGACGGCAATCAATATCCTAGTGTAACAAGTGTATTAAGTATTATCAATGAAGAGCAGATTGCTGCATGGCGCAAAAGGGTAGGGGAAGAAGAAGCTAATCGTGTTGGCCATCGAGCATCAAGTCGTGGCACATCTGTTCACTCTATTTTAGAAAGATATTTGTTAAATGAAGATACATCAGAATTTCTCCCACATGTTAAGCAAAGCCTTCAAAATCTCAGGCCAATTCTTGATCGATCTATCGGGAAAATCTTTGGTCTCGAGAGTGCTCTTTTTAGTCGCCATCTTGGGTTGGCTGGTCGTGTTGATTGCGTAGCTGAATTCGATGGTGTTCCCTCAATTATCGACTTTAAGACCTCTCGGTACCCTAAGAAAAAGGAAAAGATTCCTAACTATTTCGCACAGGCTAGCGCTTATGCGATTATGTTCGAAGAGCGGACTGGCCTGCCAATCACTAACACCGTTATTCTTATGGACGTGGACGACAATGCCCCTGTTGTTTTCAAGGAACACCGAGACAACTACACCGACCTTCTATTTAAGACGATAGAAGAGTTTAAGCGACGTAAATTATTTTCATCTTAATGCGTTTTTAGCATGTACAATCTCTTCTTTTTATGGTATAATAATCCCATAATAAGAGAAGAGGAGAAAATTATTATGAAAAAGTTTACACAAGTTTTGACAATGTTTCAACTAAAAGCATTTCAACATGAATATGGTGCACTATTAGATGTAGTGCAACCAGGTCCAGATATTCTTGATAGAATTGGCTATCTTGAACAAATATTCGATTACGTAGATATGGGTGAAATTCTCATTAATATGAGGAGTAAATAATATGATTATATATCTTGATATGGACGGTGTAATTGCTGACTTCTTTAATGGTATTGAAACATACTATGAAGTAAATCATTGGAAATCTATTAAGCATCGCGATGGCATTTTTGTAGAACTTCGCGATACAGATTTCTTCTATCAGTTAAAAACATTTAAAGCTGACTCACACAAGATTGTGAGAAAAGTACAAGAACTTGCATCTATCAACAAAATTGATTGGGGTATCTGTTCTTCACCTCTACGTGGTGATACTAACAACTCTTCATATTGGAAAAGACGTTGGTTAGAAAAACAAAGTATGGTACCACCAAAAATCGAAAATATGATTTTTACAAGTAATAAGCATAAGTATGCTATTGATGGTCTAACTCGTACACCTAATATTCTTATCGATGATAAGCCTGAAAATATTAAACGATGGAAAGAAGCTGGCGGTATTGGTATTCGCTTCCAGTGTAATGAAGACGATATTGAAGAATACTTATTTGTAGAACTAGAAAGGGCTATTGCCGAATGTCGATGACTGAAATGATGAATCTTCGTACAAGGTTTGAAGAAATCACAGAAGAATATAAACTTGAATCACCAGGTTCTGATATAAATAGCCTAAAGATTTTTGTTGAAAATGGATATAAATCCAATTCACTTCGTAATGATTTTAGAGAAGCTTTAGAGATTGCTGAAGCAATTATTACGGAGTACGAAAATGTCAGAAACGACTGTAAAAACAGTGAGTGGACTGGATGAAGCTGATAGTGATGGCGATGGTCATATTACGGCATCAGAGCTTGAAATGCATCTTGAGTTTAAAAGAAAAGAACTCGAAGATGCTGATGCACAAAGAGATGCTATGCGAAAAATGACATGGTTTGCATTATTTGGCATGTTACTTTATCCAGCAATTATTCTTATTACTACGGTGCTCGGCCAGAATAAGGCTGCAGAATTAATAAGTGATATAGCACCAACTTATTTTGTTTCTATTTCTGTATTGGTTGCCGCTTTCTTTGGCGCAGATGCCTTAAAAGATAAAAAACCAACACCTAAGAAATAATGGTTAAATGGATGTTGGTCATGGTCACTGTTGTAAACGGTGCACCAGTAGCTGAAGAAGTATATACATATAATGGTAGAGCGGATTGTTATGTTGCTATAACTGAACAAGAGTTTAAATACGAATTTAGAACTATGAAGCGAGATTGGGTCTGTATAAGAATTGAAGGCGACTGGGACTATCTACTTCGTTATTAGAGGTTATTATGAAAAGAATGATTTATCAAGTCGCAGTAGGCGCAAAATCTAAACTATATGATCATTGTATTAAATCAGTAAAAGCATATTGTGATGCACACGATATTGATCATATAGTACAAGGTGTACCTAAGTTACGTATAAAACCTGATGTCTTTATGACAGGGCGCAGTAAAGAATCTTACGAGAAACATGGCGGTTTTCTTCCAATCTTTGAGAAGGAAAACGCCTTTTCTTATTTTAAAGACTATGATCAAATTGCAATTATTGATGCAGACATTTGGATTCGTCCCGGTGCACCCAATATATTTTTAGAAATAGATGCTGATGTAGATTTTGGTGGTGTAGTTGAAAGCGAAATGCCAATTGAGCCATGGTACAATCAAAAAATATTAGGTTATTCTCGCATGCAATATGGAACTCTTAGAATTCCTGCATGGAATGGTCAATACAACGATAAAACTGGATTTCCATTTATGAATATGGGAATGATGGTTATGAATAAATCGTTTGCCAAATATCTTAATGATGAGACTCCAGAACAATTTATCCGCAGATCAGAATTTAAAAAATTCGTTGATGGTGTAGGACCATGGAAATGGTCTACAGATCAGACGTTACTTAATTACTGGGTAAATACATGTGGTATGAATGTTCAAAGACTCCATTGGAAATGGAATGCTCTCTTTACTGCAGTTAAATCTGATAAGGTAAAAGAAGCAAACTTTGTGCATTTTTTCTTAAAGGATAAATTACCAAATAGGGGTGAAAACGTAAAGGAGCTAATGGCTAAAGTATGAACATAAGTGACATTTCTAAAAAAATATTTATACATATTCCAAAAAATGCTGGTATGACGGTCAGACATAGTTTATTAGTAAAAGATAATATTATAGCTGCTGATGCACGTATACACAAAAGTAAACAATACACAAACGGTCTACTTAAAACAATGAAGGAATTGGGAGATCATCACGGTATTCAGCATGCACGATGGATGGATCTTCATGAAAAATTTACAAAGGTACACGATGCTTTTGCAGTTGTTCGTAATCCATGGGATAGAGTAGTTTCAAGATATTTCTTTGCTAAAAAGGTTATTGAAGTTGAAAAAAAGCAAAATCCTGGATATGCTGATACCTCATCGTTTGAAGCTTTTTTAGAAGAGCGTCATAAATGGGGTGATAAAGAATATATGTGGCATAGAGCAGTACGCGGGTGGTATCCAGCTGCTGATTACGTCACAGATTCTAATGGTAAACTAATGTGTGATATGCTAAGATGCGATCATTTAAAAGAAGATCTTATAGCATATTTTAACATTCCTATGATGGGACGAAATAGAAATGTGACCGCTATGAATAAGGGTACATATAAAGATATGTACAACAAAGAAACAATTCAAATCATTGCTGATTGGTATAAAAAAGATATTGATATGTGGGGATTTGATTTTGATAGTGGACCAACTAAAAATTATTGGAGACTAGATAATGAGTGAGCTCGGAAATCTATTTAATAAGTATGGATGTGATAAAACTAGAAAACACCGATACGAAAAAATCTATGAACCTGTATTTAAAAAACTAAAGAATAAAACTGATTTAAGAATTTTAGAAATTGGTGTATTTAACGGTCATAGTACCGAGGCTTTGCATGAATATTTTCCACATGCTCAATTGTATGGTTTAGATATTTTTACTCGCACAAACCCACAAGATCTTGAGTGTTATAAAAAAGATAGAACACAATGGATTAAAGCTAGTAGTATGGACACTACAGTTTATAAACAAATTCGAGAAAAATTTGGTAAGTCAGTGAAGTTTGATATTATTATTGATGATGGCATGCATACACCAAAAGCAAATAAAGAAACCTTTTTAAATCTTAAGAGATTATTAAAAAAAGATGGCGTTTATTTTATTGAAGATGTTTGGCCTTTAGAATTGATGAATGATAAAGAATTAGAACATCAATGGTTGCAACGATTCCCTGACCGATATAATTCTATGGATAATCAATTGTTTTTAAATGCCTTAGAGCAATCTGAATTACGTGTTCTACGCCACGATAACCGAAAATTAACTAAAGAGCCTGATAGTTATATCATTGAGTTAAGATCATGAAAGCATATGTGATTACAATATTAGGTCATACATTATCAGAAAATGCAGCTGAAAATTGTATCGCCTCATCTGAACAAGTAGGCAATGATTTTACCATCGAAAAGTTTGAAGCTAGCACACCGATTGATTGCGGTGAAGTAATGTCAGATTATGGAATCCAGTGGGATTATCCTTGGGAAGGCGAAGAAACATGCCTTAAAACTGGACTACGATTATCTGCATACAAAACGCGTGATCCATTAGCGAGAGTTTCATGCGCAGTAAGTCATTATAGATTATGGCAAAAATGTCAAAATGAAAATGAACCAATTTTGATATTAGAACACGATGCGCAATTTAAGAAAAAACTGAATCCTGATTATATTCTTCAATCAAAATATAATATTATAGGTTTGAATGATCCTATTGGTGCAACTCGTAGATCCCGACAGTTTGATTCAATTGTAAAAAATTGTAAGACAGATATTTGTCAAATTCCGAGTGTTGATTCATTCGATGTCCCACAAGGCTTAGCTGGAAACAGCGCATATATAATTAAACCTAAAGGAGCTAGTGCTGTAATTGCTGCAGTAGATGATTATGGATTATGGCCTAATGATGCAATTATGTGTAAACAATTGGTTAAAAGAATGGGTGTGACTAAAGAGTATTATACATTTGTTCAAGGATTACCTTCAACTACTACGGATTAAAAATGAAAGCCTTTGTAATTACTATTGAGTCAATTGAGAAATCAGTACAAGCTGCAAACAGATGTATAAAATCTGGAAAAAAGTATGGATTCGAAATTGAAAAATTTAAAGCTATAACACCATCAGATAGACCTATTGAGTTAATTCACAAATTAGGTATTTCACCTCATAGATTTGTAGAAAAATATTCTAGACTTGAAAATACTGTTGCTGCATTTTTATCACATTATCATTTGTGGAAAAAATCTGTAGATACAAATGAGGATGTTATTATCTTCGAGCATGATGCTGTAGTTACAGGTTCATTACCAACAAATTTTAAATTTAATAAAGTAATTACATTTTCAAAACCATCTTATGGCAAATTTAATACACCTATGAAAATTGGAGTAGATGGCTTAGTGCAAAAACAATATTTTGGTGGAGCACATGGATATATAGTAAGTCCAAAAGGTGCTAAAGAGTTAATGGAAAAGGCTAAAATAGAAGCTGCACCAACAGATATATTTTTAAATCTAAATTTATTTCCATGGCTTGAAGAATTATATCCGTGGATTTGTATAGCTTCAGATTCTTTTACTACTATTCAAAAAGAAGCTGGCTGTTTGGCTAAACATAGATATGATGAAACATATGAGATTATATAATGAATAAAAAAATCAAAGATGAATTATTTGTAACTGGATGCGACCATAAAACTGAATGGCAACTTCCATGGTTTCTTAAGAATTTTAAGAAACAAAGAAATAAAACAAAAATTATAGTTACCGATTTTGGTATGTCACAGGAAATGGTAGACAAAGTTGTAAAACACCCATGTGTTGAAGCTATTATGACTATGGATACACGTGGTAAAGAGCGCGGTTGGTTTAAAAAACCATTAGCTATGTATCACGTTCCAGCAAAAAGGGCAGTATGGTTAGATACTGATTGCCAAGTTCGAGCAAATATTGATAATATGTTTTCTATGTTAAAACCCAATATGTTAAATATGGTTGAAGATAAGCCATGGACTAAAAGACGCGGAGAAATTTGGTATAATTCTGGAGTTGTAGGTTTTATTGATAAGCCTACTGTATTAGCACAATGGTGCAATGTAGTTCATGCTCAACAAAATATTGGTGATCAAGAAATGCTACACTCTATGTTAAATCCAATTACTCAGCTAGCTAATATTAATCCTCTACCAAATGAATATAATGTAATGCGATTGCAAGTAGAACATGATAATTACAAAGGAAGAATTAAAATTATGCATTGGACTGGTGAAAAAGGTAATGACACTATTCGGAGTATGATGTAATGCCAAGAATTGTACAAGTTATTGGAAATGGTGATTCAGCTGCATTTTATAATGAAGTGCCAAAGAGAAAGGGCCTAAAGCTTACATGCAACTTAGCACCATTTGAAGTTGAAGGAGTATATGCTACTTGTATTGTAGATTTTAAAATGATGAATACTATTCATAAAGGTGAAATTCAAGTACCTGGAGAATGGATTTGTGGAGCTAGACCAAAAGAATATTGTAATAGAAATCCTAAATTTCATTTACAAATTGCTGGTCAAATTAAAGAATTCTATACTAAACTGCCTAAATATGCTGCTAACTATACAGATTTGAATTGCGGTCATATGGCAACTTATTATGCATGTGAGAAACTAAAAGCTGATGAAGTACATCTTTGGGGATTTGATTCTATATTTGATTTTAATTTACGTAGTTACACAGATCTTGTCATAAATTCTGATAGAGGTGGTATGAATAATCATCGTCTTGCAAATAACTGGCGACCACTATGGAAAAATATGTTTAAGGATTTTGATGGTACCGGTAAACATCACCGTGTTAATTTTGTATTACATCATAAACATGATAAACTCAAATTTAAACCATCAGATAATGTCAAAATAGAGATCCACGGCAAAAAATAAACATGTACATTGCTTGCATTATAGGGTATAATAGACCTATAATGAAAGAGGAGCAATCATGAATATTATTGAAGTAATTGGCGGTACAGCAAAAGAACGTAGTCTTTGTTTAAGGGCTGCTGAATTTGCTGTACACAAACTTATGCCACGTATGAAAACATTAGATATTACAATTGAGATTAAGAATATCTATGACACAGTTGATGGTTATTGTTTGCAAGTAGATGATCGTACATTTGAAATAGAGATTCAGAAAGGAATCGATATAGATGATATGGTTACAGCTGTTTTTCATGAGATTGTACACGTTAAACAAGGTGCTCGTAAAGAGTTGGTTGATACTGGCTTTTGCACAAAAACTTGGTGTGGCGTAGAATATATTTGTATTACGAGTACAACAAAAGAATATATGGCCCAACCATGGGAAGCTGAAGCATACTATCTACAAGAAAAACTATTTATGGAGTATGAAAATGCCGCGTAAATTTAGAGATAAATATCTGAATACACCAGAAATTGACTTTAAAAACCATTGGGCTGTAGGTATAGAGTATGCTATTATTGGAAGTCGTGGTGATAAATATACAGTAGGATTCACAGATAAAGGTTTTTCGTGTGAATGCATTGGTATGTCAGTGCACGGAAAATGTAAACACACAAAGGAAATATCTGATAAATGGGTATCAGCTTAGAACGATTGTTTATAGCAATTGCAACACATCTATTAACAATATATTTTATCTACAATAGTTTATATGTAGATGGAGCATATTGGCTATTAGCTGTTGTTTTTGTTTTATTTCAATTACAAGTTTTCTGTATATCTACTTTTTTGCATAAAGGAGTAACACACGGTGTTTGGAGATTTAAATCTAAATTTCTCGAACGACTTTTTGCTACATATATTTGTATGACTGGTCACACATTTCCTGGTGCACCATTAGATTGGGCAGTTGTGCATAGATTGCATCATGATCATTTAGATGATGATCTAGATTCACATAGTCCATCAAAAGTAGGATTATTTGCAGCTCATTTTCATTTATGGAAACCAGCTCCAACTAAGGAAAATATTGAAAGAAAAGTGTATTTTGATTTACTAAAAAATTATAGACATTTATGGATTTTTAGTAAATATCCAAAATCAATAGCTTTTGCATTATGGTCTATTATTATTCTTATTTTTGGTATAGAAGGTCTTAGTATATTAGCAGCGGCATCATTTATAGAATTTCATGGATTAGGTGTTATTGATGCATATTCTCATACAAAAAAATATGAAACTCGTAGTGTGCCATGGTATGTTTGGATTATTGGCTTCAATGATCCTGAAGCAATGTATCATAAAGAACATCATGATCATCCGTACGCATATAGTTTTAATCCAGGATGGCTAGATTATACATCCCGTATCATGGAATTATTTGCAAAATGTGGTATAGTTGATATTAAAGGCAAAAAATTAAATGTATTATCTAAGACTAAAGTTTGATAATGATGAATCTATTGACATATATCCATATGAAGATGAACTAAGTCAAAGATGGTTTAACGAAGTAAAAAAAAATATTAATAATATATGGGAACGTGATAGAATTTATGGTTTAAATGATAAAATAACATATGATAGAGTTTATGAAAAACTTAGTAAATCAGTAGGCATTATAAAGCTTTATGAAGATTTACCAGATACAGAAGATCTTAATACGCTTCACACCTATTTTGAAAAAATGATGGAACCAGAGTTTTTTAATAAAGCTCCGCGATTAATACAAGATCATATTATAAAATATAATACAAATATCCATCATCTTGAAAGTATTAATAGTAAACGCATAGTTTGTTCTTTTAAAAATCCAGATAGGTTTTTATTAGAAGAATCTAATCAAAAAAGATTTAATTTTAATCAAAAATCAGGTACGGTATGTATTAATTATTGCCACGTAGGTAAACCTATGTATGACATATATCATGATAACGATGATGTAGCAGAGAAAATTGTAAATCAAGAGGCATGGTCTGCAGATTTTACAGTTGTTTATAAACACGATAAGCATAAGCCATTCGACTCAAATGCTGAAGAATGGTGTAACAAAAACAATATAAAACCCAGATCGTGGGGATTAATTGATGTTGGCTATAGTTCTTCTTCTCCCCCTGAGGGAATAGAATATATAGAATCAATAGAAATTAAATTTGATTATGAAGGAGCTATGGCTGATCAATGGGAAAATTGGATGAATTTGCCGGACTTATTCCAAATAAACAACGCCAAGTAAATATAGCTCCTGAACGTTGGAAATTTGGCTATATAATCAATGGTAAAAAAACAATAGATCCGTATTTAGGATTGGGTCAATTTAATCTTGGTTTTAAAAGGCAAGACATAATTGACTATGTTTGCAAAAATCTTTCAGATAATACTTTTGAAGCTGCTGAAAATCTAAATAATCTAGATGACGGTAATTTATACTTACATGATATTTCATTTCTATTAAGTAATTCTTTATATCAAGAAACTGGTTATTATAACTTTTCGTCTCTTTCTGGAAGCGATGCTAATGAAGGCGCATTAAAATTAGCAGCTGCATATCATAGTATAAAAGGTAATAACAAATCTCAAATTATTAGTTTCGATGGAAGCTACCATGGTAGCACGTATCTTAATTATAGTATGGGAGATGAAAGACTTTTTTCAAATCCATTTTACAATTTACCTAAACCACATTTTATTAATAGAATAAAACATCAAGATCTTACTAAGATTGCATGGGATAAAGTTATGTGTTTAGTTATTGAACCGCGCGCTTGGGCATCTGGATTAATAGAACCTCCAATTGAATTTTGGAATGCATTAAAAATTATTAGAGATACATTTGGTGTGTTAATTATCATGGATGATATATTTACTGGCGGCGGTAAAACAGGTGATTGGTGCGGGTGGAAATCTACTCCAATTACACCTGATATATTTACTCAAGGCAAAGCAATTACTGGTGGTTACTTTCCGTTATCTCTTACGTATTATTCAGAGAAAATAAAATCTATTTTACCTGATAATTTTTTATGGGAACATGGATTCACAAATAGTTTTAGTTCTTCAGGCACACTAAGCTGTTTAGCATATAGAGAAGCATATAAAAAATATGATTATCAATCTGTTAATAAAAAGGCTATAAATATTTTAGGAGACAGGATTAGAAGTCAGTTCGGTAATATTTTTATGATTGATGATTGGAAAGGAATACAAGTGCCTTTAAATGCAGATGAAGAATATTTTCATTTGTTAAAAGATATAAAAATATAAAAAAGTGCGTTTTAGGCATGTACAAATCGGTAAAAACAGGGTATAATGGTCCTATAATAAAGAAGGAAGAGGAGCCTTAAATGTTTACTAAATCACAAATCGAACTACAAGCCCATATCGAAGCTAAGAATGCTGAAGGTCAGAAGTGGATGGATGAAAATCCTGGATCTTTTTACGGCATGACAGTCACTGATCCTGCTCATTGGGCAGATCAGGGTATCACTACTGTCGAGCAGTATGAGTACCAAATGGAGTACTATGGTCTGTTTGACTATATTGCTGGTTTAACGTCAAAGGGCAATGCTCGGTATTTGCTGAGTCTTTGTTGCACTATGGACGATTTGGCGGTGGCATATGCCGAATTCAATTGTAATCATGAGGTTGCATAATGGTAGAAACTACAGAAATTTTTGATTCTTACTTTACTACTCATCCCTTTGACGAATACAATGGCGATGGTGTAAGTCTTACAGATAGATTTGCAGAGTTACGAGAAGAATATATAAAGTCAGATAAGAAGATTCTTAATATGAAAACCTATAATAATAGTGGATTTAACCATGTTACTCAAGAACAAGATGAAGAACCAGAGTTTGGTATCGAAGTTGAGTGGGCATGGTAGAGTTTAGCAAAGTCGCTCCTGTCTCGCTCCTCTCTCAGTTGATGCGATTTTGCTAATCCTATAGTCGAGCGGTATAACGCGGTTAAGCCTGTAAACGACTTTAAATTTAAGACGCAGGTGGGAATTATAGAGTGCCCTCACTAGAAAGACTCACAACAAAGGAGAATGCACCTCTCACTCATACGGGAGCTCTGCTGAATAAGGGGTCACTACCTAATAAGTGCATGTGGGGCCATGGTTAGCCCCACCCGGTTTTTTGGTTCCGTAGCTCAGATGGATAGAGCAACAGCCTTCTAAGCTGTGGGTCGTGGGTTCGAATCCTACCGGAATCGCCAATTAGAGGAAGTCAAATGTTAAAATGGTATGATCACGTTATGATTTCTATATTTGCTTGGGTTATATCTCAAGGATTAATGTATAATCTTATGTGGGCTATTATTGGTTGGGTCATATTTGTAAATTATGCACATCAAAGGAGAATGGGAAATGTCTGATGATATGTTCGATTTCGGTTTTACTGCTGTAGATGAAACAGAACTACAAGCTGTACAAGATGCAGAAAAAGCAAAAGGAGATGTAGAAGTAAAAGCTAATACCAATCAAGAAAAACTTGATAAGTTGTATAATGCCATTACTCCTTTGCTCAATAATCTGAAGAAAAATCCCGAAAAGGATTATATTTTATGGCCAAATCGTGTAGAGAAAGTAGATCAATTCGAAGATTTGCTTCGCAAAATCTATCAGTCTTAAAAGTTTTTTTAAAAAAAATGATAAGCCTTTGTTTTTATTCGAAAACAAAGTGCGTTTTTTTGTGTACAAACCTAAAAAAACAGGGTATAATAGATCTATAAAATGAAGAAAGCTGAGGAGCAAAAAATGTTTTTAAAGAATCTTACAAAGTTAGAACAGAACCTTTGGAAGTCTCACGTTGAATTTATGGGCGTTGACAACGATATGGCTGAAATGTATGCTGAAGATCGCAATGATGTCATTGAAGCTAAGTATAGGTATAAGCGCGGTCATATGGGTTCACTTCGTCACTTCATCGATCGTATGGATACACATCCACGCGAAGGTGTAGTAATGGCTTTTGCTGCTGATCTTGGTGAAGATTGGGTTTATGATAATCTTGGTTATGAGGTGCGCTAATGGAAGGCTTTGAGTTTGAAGGCATTTGGATTGAAAATCCTTATTTGTCAGAGTGTGGTCGGTTTGAAGTAGATCCAAAAGAATATTATGGAATTGATGTAGAGGAGTCAGAATAATGGGTATGTCAAGTTATGTTATGGATATTGAAGAGCAGTTCATTGATAAGTGCGCTGATATTGCAATTGATTCAGAATCATTCGAAGAGTATGCTAAAAGAACAATCAGAGTTTTTAGCATGGTACCACATCTAAGTGGTCAAGAAATCTCTGATATTATCGATGACGTTTGGTTTGAAATGACTGCACAATTGGGAGGAAACTAATATGACTATTGTTATTACTAAAGAGTCGACTTATGAAGAGCGTATGGATGCAATCCGCGCGGCATCAAAAAGGTTGGCTGCATTAAAGAAGCGTGAAGCTTATTACACTCGCCAAGAAGTTGAACCTAAAAAAGGTCAAGATCTTGATGAGAACTACAACCATTGGCAAGATGCGCCACAATATGCGGAGAAATATTATGGCGATAAGATGCGCGATACTGTTGCTATGGATAACGATTGGAATTAATCCAGTCGTTGCAAAAGATTGTTTCTATTCACAGCAGACAACATATTCTGATGGATCAGTTATCAATGATATTAAGAGGTATGATTGCAAATCACCTCCAAAAACAATTATTATTGAAAAAGAAGTTCCATCAAAAGATCGTGGTGTAGGAGAATTCTTATTTGGTGCTGAAGAAAATAATCAAAGCATCAGTAAGTTGTTAGAAGTAGTATTAAGTCTAGGAGTTTTATAATGATTAATATGTTCTTGGGAATTGTTATAGGTATAGGTATAACAGTGTTTTTCCCAGATATGCAGAATCTATTTGTCGATTCTGGTTTGAGAGACTTTATTGTTGATGGATTAAATGGAGTATAAAATGAGAAGTGTTTTGTTAATGGCAGGTGTATTAGGTCTATCTGCATGTAGTGATAAATTGCCACCAAATTTGGCAATGTCTGAAAAAGAATTTGAATATCGTACTGAACAAGTCGAGAAACAAATTGATGATATGCCTAAGTGGTATACAAATATCCCAAAAGAAGATGATGCTGTATACGCAGTTGGTACTGCAGTCACACCAGATCTTCAACTCGCAGTAGATATTGCAGTACTATCAGCTAAGACTACTCTGGCTGATCGTGTTGATAGTCGCATTCGATCTCAACTTAAAACCTTTAAGTCTAAGTTAGGTTCTACTGATTTTGATTCAAACGTCGCTGTTGAGTTTGAACAAGTCACGCGTAATCTTATTGCAGATGCAGATGTGGCAGGATATACAGTCAAAGAAAATGTGATTGTACAAAACGGTACACAATATAGATCATATGTTTTGCTTGAGTATCGTAATGAAGTTGCAGCAAATGTGATTCGAACTCGTGTAGCTAAGAATGCTGCATTATTATCAAAACTTAGATCTACTCAGGCTTGGAAAGAACTCGATGATAATGTCGAAGCACAAAACGAAGCTGATTTAAAAGAACTAGAGGTACTTGCTGATTCATGAATCGAATAGCTGTTACTGGTATTGGTATGATCGATGCGTTGGGCAATAATCCTGTCCAATGTTTCGATAACCTATTAGATAATAAAATATATGATAGACATTTTGATGATATCGTTTTACCTCGAAAATCAGTAAAGGTAGATCGATGTCATATGCCTACTACTGATATTATTATACCAGAAGATTTTAATCCAAAGCTATTAAGATATATGCCTCGTTCTATGCATACTGCATTACACAGTGTAAATGCTGCATTAAAAGATGCCAATATACAACACAGTAGTAACGTGGGTGTATTTTATTCTACATGTACTGCGAAAGATGGAATGTATGAAGCGATCGCAATAAAAGAAAAACTTCACCCTTTATATTCTTTAAATCTTCCAGTAGATTCAAGCGCAAGTATGATATCACAACATTGGGGATTTACAGGCATTAATTTTGCTGCACAGTCAGCATGCGCTACTGGTCTCGTTACTATTGATATTGCCATGAAATATTTAAATCAATATGATTATGTAATATGTGGAGGATCAGATAACGGAATAAATGAAGTAGATCTTGACGTGTTTAGTTCATTGAGAGCACTTGGTAATAAATCAATGCCATTTGATGATGATAGATCTGGATTTGTTATGGCAGAAGGCGCAGGTTGTTTAATACTAGAAGATGAAGAAAAAGCTAAAGCGAGAGGGGCACGAATACATGCTTATCTCCATCCTGTAGCTCATGCTTCAGATGCCTTTAATCGCACTAGCCCAAGTGGTGTTGGTGCACGAACTACTATGAATAATGCATTAGTAAGTGCAGAAGTAGATACAGTCGACTATGTAAATGCTCATGGTACATCAACTCCAGTTGGTGATAAAGTAGAATATGAAGCTATTCAAGATATTGGTGATTTATTAGTCACTTCGAATAAAGGGAAAATTGGTCATACATTTGCTGCAGCTGGTATTTTAGAAACAATTTATTCTATTTTATCTATACAGCATAATATAATACCGCATACCCAGAATTGCATAAATACAGAATATAAAAACGTAGTAAAATCTCCAATTAAAACAAATGTTGATTTTGTTTTAAATAATTCATTTGGCTTTGGTGGCAAATGTGCCTCAATGGTTGTTGGATCCCAATGATAGAAATATTTGATTTAGATAATATAGAATTTTTAAAAAAGTTTCAAAAGATTTTCGCTGATAATCATGTTGAAGTAGATGAGAAACATCCAGTTAAAAAACATGTTCATGCATCTTTTATAGAGAATCAATCTTTATCTAATAAGTTTTTAAGTAATTATAATAACATTTATAAAGATTGGATTAGGCTGCAAGAATTTAGATTTATGTTCAAACTAGAACCAGATAAGCCTACAATGTGGCCACATATAGATTTTGAACCAAAAGACTGCACCAGACTACGCTCGCGAGTAAAGAGGATATTGGTATACGCTAACGAAGTCTGGGATGATTCGTGGGGTGGCGGTACATATTTTTCACCGTTTGAAGCATATGAATGCACACATAGATACACTCCTCGTACTAGTAAAAAGCATTTTATTGAAAATGCTATTCGTGTCGAGAATAAACCAGGTAGAGCAGTTATTTTTGATGTTGACGAATATCATTTACCTCAAGAATTTACTGGCAATACACACCCAAGGTTTATATACGGTGGATTATTAATTAGACCAGATTCTATAGATTTAATTGATCAACTAGAAGTACCAACTAAAAAAACAGGTAAAGCAGTAATAAGTTTAAAATAAGCATGTACAAATACAAAAAACTATGGTAGAATAGATCTAGAATAAAGGAGTGATTATGAAACTTTCTGATAAAGAACGCATTACTCTTCTTGAACAAAACGTTGCAGAATTGCAAGAGTCCTTGTATACTGCATATAAAAGGATAGGAGATCTAAATGAGCGGAATGCACATGATTCGGGGAATGTCAAGTCTCAACAGAAAACAGTCAAAGAAGAATCGTAAACCAGGCTGGGAAAAAGCCAAAGCAGAACATGATAAATGGTTAATGGTACGCGGTGTCCATCCTACTCAACTTAAACAGAAAGAGAAAGCCCATGTCACGTCACTTCCGAGCTATTCAACAGAATGTACGTCAGTCCCAACGTCGGATATCGTCGTGCCAATCTCAGGTAAACGATCAGCAAACGAATACTCGGGAGACTACATTATCGGACTTGCCACTCTTCACAAATCAAACACAGTCCCAGTTGGCAAAGGTGATTCACCTGAAGAATACGCCAAAATGAGACGAAATTAATTTTAATAAAACGCGTTTTCGGCATGTACAAACGGCTAAAACTGTGGTAGAATAGATCTATAAAATGAAACTTAGCTGAGGAGCTACAATGTCTATTACAAAATCACATGCTTACAAATATGGTGAGTTAAAAGTTGCAGCTGAGGCTGCAGCACATGCCATCTTAAACTTTAAAGATGCCATGGTTCTTTCTGAATTCGAAATTAAATTCCTTGAGAATCGTGCACAATCTGTGCTTAATTTAATTAAAGAACAAGACGAGCGAGGTGCAGCATAATGGCTATGCGGAAAAAACAAAAGAAGTTACCTCGTCGTAATCGCACAGGACTCGCAGCTGCTCCTCTTGAAAAAGGGTTTGAAGCGGTGCAGTCCTACTTCCAAACAGAAGTATCAAATGCTGATATTTCGAAAGTACTCAAAACTTTTATTCGTAGTAAGTTTAAGAATTCAATCAATAAAGATTATGTTCTTGCTTGTCCTGAATATAAGTTTACAGCTATGCCATATCAAGCAGCAACAGCTTTTTGGTTGACCCACACTACGAGAAAGGACGATGATTATCGTTCTAGAACTTATTCAGATGCTCTGTCAAAATATCTATCTCAGCTCATTGCAATGGGCAAAGATCTGTATTTTGAGAAGCAAGCTAAACTAAAAGATTCTATTGCTGTAAGATCTATCTCTCCTATGGAAAGATTACAGCGTAAGATTAGTAATACTATCATGCAAGATCTTCTTGATCTTGAAGATAAATGGATCGAAGGTGAAGATGCTACCTTAGATCTATATCAAGAGTTTAGGCGTCATGGTTTACCAAACTCTGCAACCAAAACTGTTCGTTATGTAGTAGATGGTTGGTTGCAAGATTATAATGACGCTTATACGAAGGCGTGTCCAGATGCAGTTGAGGGTTATTCACACTTAAGTCGCGTGCAATTACGCAAACGTGTACAAGCATGTGAATCAATGCTCGCTGATCTTGATCGCCTTCAGTCTGCTGCGAAAGCAACACGTAAATCGCGTGTAAAACAACCAAAGGCGGCAGACAAGCAAGTTGCAAAACTTAAGTATAAGAAAGAGGATAGTGACTACAAGATCGTATCTGTAGCTCCTCTCTCGGTGATCGGTAGTCATCGCCTCTTTACCTTCAATGTGAAAACACGGGTAATTACTGAGTTTGTAACTTCATCCGCAAAGGGCTTCGAAGTTAGTGGTACTACTTTGAAAAACATTGATACATCATTGAGTAGGTCTACTCGACTTCGAAAGCCCGATGCATTTCTTCCTATTGTGCTTAGTAAGACTATTAAGCAAATTGATAATGAATGGAAATCACTCACAACAAAAATAACTGTGCCTAATGGTCGAATGAGTGTCGATACGGTACTACTAAAGGTAATGGATAAATGACAGTTGAAGAGCAATTTCTCAATAAAAGCAGATTCTCTAAACTCATCGAAAAAACTGTGGTAGATCTGCGTGTTACATATATGGATGCTATTTTGCATGTGTGTACTAAACACGAGATTGAACCAGAAGATGTGAAGAAATTCGTATCACCAGTTATTAAAGATAAACTTGAAGCTGAGGCTATGGCGCTCAACTTCTTACCAAAAACCAATGCTATTGATTCGGCGCTTTTTGAATAAGTCGAATATAAATAGTTGTACATTACAGCAATACTGTGTTATAATAGTTATAATAATAAACATATTTCAGCAATACAAGGAAACAAAAATATATGTCTTTCAGTAATCTAAAAAACAATCGTGACCAAATCTCTAAACTCGTCCAAGCTGCAGAAGCAGTTGGAGGAGGCGGTGAAAAGAAAAACTATGATGATGATCGAGTTTGGAAACCAACTGTAGATAAGGCAGGTAACGGATATGCAGTACTACGATTCCTTCCAGCCGCCGAAGGAGAAGATCTACCATGGGTGCGATACTGGGACCATGGCTTCAAAGGTCCTACAGGTCAATGGTATATCGAGAACAGCCTTACTTCTATTGGTCAACCTGACCCTGTTGGCGAGCTCAACTCCCGACTGTGGAATTCCGGGCATGACGAAGACAAAGAAAAAGCCCGTGCACAAAAGCGTCGATTGCATTACGTAGTCAATGCTCTTGTTGTAGAAGATCCATCAGCTCCTCATAATGTAGGTCGTGTAGTTCTTTATAAGTTCGGTAAAAAGATCTTCGATAAAATCATGGATGTAATGCAGCCACAGTTCGCAGATGAACAAGCTGTAAATCCATTTGATTTTTGGGAAGGTGCTGACTTTAAATTGAAGATTCGTCAAGTCGAAGGTTATCGCAACTATGACAAATCTGAATTTGCAAGTCCATCAGGTCTTTATTCTGGAGATGAAGCAAAGCTAGAAGATGTTTACAATAAGTTGCATCCACTTGCAGAATTTACAGATCCTAAAAACTATAAGTCATACGATGATTTGCAAGCTAAATTGTCAAGAGTTCTTGGTGAACAAGCTATGATGGGTGCACCATCAATGCAACAAGAAATGCAAATGAACACACCAACACCAACACCTTTAATGCCATCAGCTGCACCAGTTACGGCAGAAGAAATGAATGTTGATGACGGTGATGATACGATGTCTTATTTTGCTAAACTAGCAAATGAAGAAGCTTAGCCACCTAAATACATGTTAGCGTACGTAGCGTACGGATCTCCTGATCCAGAGAATGGCACTACAATACCTTGATTTGTGGATGCGTCAGTATAATTAGAAACATTATTTGATGCATCCACATAACTCGCTCCAGCACCACCTCCTGAATTAGCCTGATTATAAGCATTCGCGATACTCATTGCCGAAGGTGGATTATTGGATCTTGTATTCTGTGGTGTGCTACTAACATTAAATTCTCCTGCTCCACC